>Ga0209935_1000422_pt1 | contig 110934 bp, 106 predicted proteins | sample ThiBio_1000_plan_2_FD_183958 | JGI IMG/M metagenome (GOLD analysis project Ga0209935, IMG submission 183958) | Wastewater bioreactor microbial communities from Cape Town, South Africa - Thiocy_cont_1000_plan (SPAdes) | ecosystem: Engineered > Bioreactor > Thiocyanate-remediating >... | reverse complement strand
CGGGGCGCTCGACTTGCATGTGTTAAGCCTGCCGCCAGCGTTCGTTCTGAGCCAGGATCAAACTCTCATGTTGAGAATTCAATCTCGACTAAATCACGTCATTCTGAATCGACGAGAACTCACACCCGCTTCAAAACGCATCACTGCGTCAAAACGAGGTGTATTCTCTTGTTCAAAACGTAACCGTCGAAGTCTATTCCAAGGATCCAAATCTCTTCAGATCCCACAAGCTTCGCCGCCCACGTTTCTCTTTCTTCTCATCTTCAATTGTCAAATAACAGACCGGTCAAACCAGTCAAAAACAGCGTCCCCTCAATCCCAAGCCTAAAGCCCAGAACCACCAATCAGCATCGCAGCCAATCAAGGAAACACCAGAGCGAAAGACTTCGTCGCCAGCAGCGCCGCCGCCCTCGTCAGTGATCGGGCTTATAGACCCCCCAACCCGACATAGTCAACACCGCCGCTGTAAAAATTCTGACATTTTTCTAAGCCACTGTTTTTAAACAACTATTACAACCGTCAACCAAAATACAGAAGAAACTTACTCAAATTGGGACGAGAAACATTGTTCGAGTGGCAAAATTTTCCACCAAAGGCGGAGTCCAGCCGCCGGCTGCCGAAACGCAGCCTTCCGGATTTCCAAACGACCGATCCGATTCCCGGTCGAATCCATTGCCGCAAGCCTCAGAAAAACCAAGATTTTCCGCCAGGTTTCTGGTATGGTTTAGGCTACATATAAAGGAAGGGAGGAAACAATGCAGACAGCAAGACCGGAAAGCATCATCGAAGTGAGCTTCGACAGCGTCAATGGCCGCCGCGCGCTCGGCATTATGAGCATGCGCCAGGCATTGGACCTGCCCGACCTGCCGAGCTTCAGTTATACCCATCCTGACCCGCAGAAGGCGGCTGCCGGCATCGTCTTGAACCGTCAGGAGCTGCAGAGATTTCTGACCTGCCATTGAGCAGGCAGCCCCGCGCTACTCCCCGATCGCGCGCAATCGCGATTACCTAGTAGGCATGCCTATTTCAGGCCGCTTTTCTCTCCATCATCGTCAGCGGCAACAGGACAACGGCATTCAGCCCACCTCCCTCGCGATCCTCCAGACAGAGAGCACCGCCATGCGCATCGAGAATTTGGCGAACGATCGCGAGGCCTAGGCCGCTGCCGCCGAGATCGCGGTTGCGCGATTCTTCCAGCCGGACGAAGGGTTCGAGCACTTCCTTGCGCCGCTCTGCTGGAATGCCCGGTCCACGATCGCCGACGACGATGGCGCCATGCTCGCCGCGATGCTCGACGGCGATATCGGCGCGACCGCCGTAACGCAGGGCGTTGTCCATGAGATTGTCCAGCACTCGCGCGAAAGCGGTCTCGGTCATCGTCACGGCGAGTGGCTGCCCGATCGGCGCGAAGGCGATGAGGCCATCATCGTCCTGGCGCTCGGCAAGATGGGCATCAATTGCCGCATCGAGATCAATGATGGTCTTGCCCTCCGAGATGACGGTGCTGCGGGCAAAGCCGAGCGCATCCTCCACCAGCCGCTGCATCGCCTCGACATCGGCGATCGCGCGTTCGCGGTGCGGCGTTTCCGGCATCATTTCCATGCGTAGGCGAAAGCGAGTGAGATAGGTCCTCAGATCATGCGAAATCGCGCCGAGAATGAGGGTGCGGTTGCTGACCAGCGCGGCGATGCGCAATTGCATGGCATTGATCGCCTTGATCAGCATGCGCAGCTCGCAGGCGCCTCTTTCAGGAATATGAACCGGCTGCAAGCCATTGCCGATCGAGTTGACCGTTCGCGATAGGCGCGTCAGGGGGCGGGTTTCGCGCGCCACGGCGGCAATGGCGATGACCGCGACCAACATGCCGAGGACGCCGGCGATAAGGCCGACGGGAACACCGTTCAATCGCACCGTCGGCGTATCGGGCAGGTTGAAGACGGCGATCTTGCCGCCGGCAACGCCGATCGAGACTTCCATGATCCTGTCCGGCGCGCCGACGGAGAACCAGCCCTGTGGCTTCTCCGACAGCGAGCGCATGTTGAAGTAGCGATTGCCCAGGGCGATCGCCGCAAATTCGCGGGCCAGCTTGTCTGTGAGTGTCAAGTCCGAAGTCCCGGCTCCATCGCCACCAGCCGGCGCATCGGCAAGGCGGATCGACAGGCCATTGGCGTTCAATGCGCGCACGGCGAGCGGCTGCGCCTCCGGCGGAATGGCATCGAGCAAACGGATCGCCGTCTTGACCTGCATCGCCGGCGACAGTTCCGGATTGAAAGGCGTATCCGGCTTCAGCTGCGCGGCCACGAAGGCCGCGAGCTGGATGACGAACAATGCCGCGGCGACGATCATGATGATGCGGGCGACGAGACCGAGTTTCAGCATGGCTCAGACATCCTTCACGTCCATTGTGAGGAGATAGCCGGCATTGCGCACGGTGGTGATGATATGGGCGCCATCCGGCAGGCAGTGCCCGAGCTTGGTGCGCAGGCGGGAGACCGTGACGTCGATGGTGCGGTCGAACGGATCGGCGCCGCGGCCGCGCGTCCAGTCGAGCAACTGCTCGCGTGACAGCACGCGACGCGGCCTTTCGAGGAAGCAGACCAGCAGATCGAATTCCGCGGTCGTCAGATGCACGACACGCTCCCCCTCCATCTCGATGATCCGGCCATCGAGATCGACGGTCAGGCCGGCGAAGCTCTTGCGCCTTGAGGGGGTCGTGACGTCTTCCGGCCTCTCGGGGCCGGAACGGCGGAGGATGGCACGGATGCGCGCCAGGAGCTCACGCGGATTGAAAGGCTTGCCGAGATAATCGTCGGCGCCCATTTCGAGGCCGAGAATGCGATCGATATCTTCCGTTTTCGCCGTCAGCATGAGGATCGGCACCTTGCTGCGGGCGCGGATGCGGCGGCATGCCGACAGGCCGTCTTCGCCCGGCAGCATCAGATCGAGGATGATCAGGTCGGGAAAGCCCTTGGATAGGATGCGATCCATGGCGGCGGCGCTATCGGCCGCCTGCACCGAAAAACCCTCACGGCTCAGGAACTCCTCAAGGAGCGCCCTAATCTCGCGGTCGTCCTCGACCAGAAGCAGCGATGCGGAAACCATGGCTCTTCCATGCCGGGCGGGAGACGGTTTTGGCAACTGGGAAACGGCCAGCGTTACAAACTGTAACAAATCTCCTCCGTTTTGAAAAATCCCAGCAAAGGAAGCAGCGCAGTTTCTCGGCAAGCACGATCCCTCCGGAGCGAATGGCGACAACCTCGTTGTCGCCTACCCGACCCCATCGCCCGCTCCGGTCCGCGACAGGGCTCGCATCCATGAATGCGAGCCCTGTCTGCCTTTCTAATCTATCTCTTCGACGATGCGATTTGCGTCCGGTCCGCCGCCATGCGAAAGGATTGTCCTTAACCGGCAACCATGTCGGGTCACGACAACAAGCGGATGAGGCAAAACGGTTGAGCCAACGGCAATCACCGCAAAGATCAGGCAGGGCGGCGAGAGGCAGGCAGGAGCAGGAAGGCAAGCGCGTGACCTTGCCGCGCGCGCTTTCCAAGCTCGGCTATTGCTCGCGGACGCAGGCAGAGGCGCTGATTGCTGCCGGCCGTGTGACCGTGGACGGCCGGACAGTGTCGGACCCGGCAAGCTGGGTCGATCTGGAACATTCGAAATTCGCGGTCGACGGAAAGGCAATCGCCGCCGAGAAGAAGCTCTATTTCATGCTGAACAAGCCGCGCGGCCTGGTGACGACCCGCGACGATCCCGAAGGACGCCCGACCGTCTATGACTGCCTCAAGGACGTGGATGCCCGCCATCTTGCTCCCGTCGGACGTCTGGACAAGGCAAGCGAGGGCTTGCTGCTCTTTACCAACGATACGGTGCTGGCACAGGCGCTGCTCGATCCCATCAGCCATGTCGGCAAGACCTATCATGTGCAGGTCGACCGCATCATGGACGAGGAACAGTTTGCGCGCATGGAACGCGGCATCGTTGATGATGGCGAACTGCTGACCGCCAGCTCCGCCCGCCTGCTGCGCAGCGGCGACCGCAACGGCTGGATCGAGGTGGAGTTGAAGGAAGGCCGCAACCGGCAGATCCGGCGCATGCTGGAGGCACTCGATATCGAATGCCTGCGGCTGGTGCGCGTCGCTTTCGGCGATATCGCGCTCGGCGATCTACCGAAGGGCGCGGTGCGAGCCCTGACCGAAGCCGAAGTCCTCGGATTGCACCGGCGCGCGGGAATGAAGGTCAATAGATAGAAGGCGGATTGCAATGCTACCCCATGACTTCTGGCAGGAGCTGCATGCACCCGGCACCTTCGATCCGACGGAGGAGCGCAAGGATTTCCACGTGGCCGCGCTGCCGGACGGGCGTCAATTGCGCCTGCCGATCCGCGTGCTCGCCGACGGCGACCGCGCACTGGCATCGCTGATCGTCAATCAGGCAAGCTTTGCCGTGCTGGAGGCGCTGGCGGAGGCGCTTGCTACTCGGCTCGCCGCTTATGATATCGATGTCGTCGCGGGATTACCGACGCTGGGATTGACGCTGGCAGCCGCGGTGGCGCGGGCCCTCGGCCATGCGCGCTATGTGCCGCTCGGGACTTCCCGCAAATTCTGGTATCGCGAGGAGCTCTCGGTCTCGCTGTCCTCCATCACCACGCCGAACCAGGAGAAGCGTCTTTATATAGACCCGCGGATGCTGCCATTGCTGGAAGGAAAGCGCGTGGCGCTGGTCGACGACGTCATCTCCAGCGGCGCCTCGATCGTTTCCGGGCTTTCACTTCTGACGTCCTGCGGCATCCGGCCCGTCGTGATCGGTGCGGCAATGCTGCAGTCGGAACGCTGGCGAGATAGCGTCGATCTGGAAGGCGGGCAATGGAGCGAGCGGATTGTCGGGGTGCTTTCGACGCCGATCCTGGAGCGGAGCCAAAATGGCGGCTGGCGCCGGCCGAACTGACGCAGTCATTCGACTATTGCGATCGACCGGCAACTGGAGTGCCTCTTAATTATATGTGAAAGGCGTTCCGATTTTCGCGGTAATGCGCTAAGGGTCCGCTCAAGAAGCATCCGTCGGGCGGATGCACGAGCCTGTTGGTGGACGCGTTGCGAATTCTCTCCGAAGCCCATTTTCCGGAATTGCCCAATTACTATCGCGGCAAGGTGCGCGAGAATTATGATCTGCCCGACGGCAGCCGTATCATCATCAGCACCGACCGGTTGAGCGCCTTCGACCGCATCCTGACCTGCATTCCCTATAAGGGCCAGGTGCTGACGCAGACGGCTCGCTATTGGTTCGAACAAACGCGCGATATCTGCCCCAACCATGTGATCGACTATCCCGACCCGAACGTCGTCGTCGGCAAGCGATTGAACATCCTGCCCGTCGAGGTCGTCGTCCGCGGCTATCTCGCCGGCACCACCGGCACGTCCATTCTGACGCTCTATAAGAAAGGCCAGCGCGAGATGTACGGCATCACGCTGCCGGACGGCATGCGCGACAACCAGATCCTGCCGGAGCCGATCATCACACCGACGAGCAAGGAATTCGATGGCGGCCACGACGCGCCGCTGACGCCGGCCGAGATTGTCGAGCGCGGGCTTTTGACCGAGGCGCAATGGCAAACACTCACGGGTTACGCCCTTGCCCTGTTCGCCCGCGGGCAGGAGATTGCCCGTAGGCGCGGACTCATCCTGGTCGATACCAAGTATGAATTCGGCACCGACGAAAACGGCGAGATCATCCTGGCCGACGAAATCCATACTCCCGACAGCAGCCGTTATTGGCTGGCCGACAGCTATCAGGATCGTTTCGACAGGGGTGCGCGACCCGAAAGCTTCGACAAGGATTTCGTGCGCGCCTGGGTCACCGAACGCTGCGATCCCTATAAGGATGAGATCCCCGAGATCCCGAGCGAACTTGTCGAGGAGACGTCCAAGGTCTATATCCGCGCCTACGAAGCGATCACCGGCATGTCTTTCGTGCCGGATGATCGTGGCGCCACGCCACTTGACCGGGTTCGCGCAAGCCTGGCCCGCTATTTCCCCTAGAGACCGTCCGAACGGACGTTTGGTCTGCCGGAACCTGCCGAGCGGCGCCTGAGGGTTGCATGCGATATCGATTCGCAAGGGCTCCACACCTTCTGGTGGTGTGGACAAGGGTATGTTTTTTGCAACACCTTAGATTTTTTTTTAACGGCACACTGATATTTCGGCCGATCCCACATATGTTCGCAGCCGAGAAATCGTAAAAGCCACTGTGCTATTGCAAAACTCATTGCTAGATTGACGCCGACCGCTTCGGGTCATTGTTTGTATTGCGTAAGAACTGGAGCGCCGACACATGGGGTCATTTCGATCCCGAAAAAACACTGATCAGTAAATTGAATTGTGGGACAATGTGATGGTTTCCATTCGTACTGCCGCCCCCGCCCTGCTGCTTGTTTTGGCAGGTTGCGTGAGCGGCCCAGACCATAAGCCACCGGAAATGCCGCTCCCGGCCAAGTTCTCGGAGGGCGGTACGAAGGCGAACGGCGATGTCGCCGGCTCGCAATGGTGGACTGCTTTCGGCGATTCCAAGCTGAATGCCTTCGCCGCACAGGGACTTGCCCAGAACCTTAACATCCAGCAGACGCTGGAGCGCATCAATCAGGCGGAAGCCGCCGTCGTAACCGCAGGTGCTGGTGGCCTCCCAAGCCTCACCGTCAGCGGCAGCAATACGACCAGCGATCAGACCGGAACCAGGTCGCTTTCTCCGACCGGACACCAAAATGTAACCACCGGCACTGCCTCGGCTTCCTGGCTGCTCGACCTGTGGGGCCAGTATCGCCGGGCGCGCGAAAGCGCCAATGCCTCGCTCGATGTCGCCTATTCCAACGTCGACGTCCAGCGCCTGGCCCTTTTGTCGGATCTCGCAAATAGCTACGTCAACGCCCGCTATTACCAGGCACTGATTTCGATCGCTCAGGAAAACCTGAAGTCGCGGCGCGACACGCTTGCACTGACGAAGTTCCAGCTCGACGCCGGTGCGGCATCCCGCCTCGACGTGGTTCAGGCCGAAGGCCTCGTCAACCAGACGCTGGCCCTGGTCCCCGGCTATGAAATCAGCTACCGCCAGCAGGTGCATCATATCGCAACGCTGCTGAACGTACCTTCGGCAACGATCATCGCGCAGATGCAGCGCGGTGGCAGCCAGCCGGTGTTCCGTGGCAGCGTCCGCACCGGCGTTCCCGCCGACCTGATCCGCAACCGTCCGGACATTCGCGTTGCAGAACGCACTCTCGCTGCCTCGACGGCTCAGATCGGCGTGGCGGAAGCCAAGCTGTACCCGTCAATCACGCTCAGCGGCTCGATTTCGCCGTCCTATGTCAGCACCCACGCAGCAAACGGTGGCCTGACGAGCTGGTCGTTCGGTCCGTCGCTGAACCTGCCGATCTTCGATGGCGGCGCCCTGCGCGCCGGCGTCAAGAGTGCGGAATCGACGAGCCGCGAAAACTATCTCGCCTGGCAGCAGACGGTACGCACGGCCATCGAAGACGTTGAAAACGCACTGTCGGCCGTCAGCCGCGACGCACAGACGGTTGCCGCACAGCGGGCTCAGGTCAAGTCCTACCAGGAAGCCCTGCAGCTCTCGACTGCAAGCTACAAGGACGGCGCATCCTCGCTGCTCGATGTTCTCGACGCACAGCGCAACGTGACGGCTGCCCAGCAGAGCCTGGTTCAGGCCATTCAGCAGAGCGCCCTCGACTATATCTCGCTGAACATCAACATCGGCGCAGGCTATGTGCCGGCGAGCAAGGCGACCATCGCTGCGGCTCCGGCCAAGGTCGTCAAGGTTTCGGCCAAGAAGGCGAACTGACGATCCCGCCTGCTCCGGCGGGTGCATTGCTTGACATCAGAGACCGCTGCAGCCATCTGCGGCGGTCTTTCCTTTTGGTGCGGAATTGCTGAAAATGAAAATGGCGCGCTCCGCTTTCGCAAGGAGCACGCCATCGCCAAAAACAAAAAGGCCGGAATAATCCGGCCTTTCGCCATCCGCCTTCGCATCAGTGCCAGTACATCCGTGGTCAAAGGCAAGGGCGGAACTGCAGCCAGATTGATCATGAAAGGTTAACGAAGAGTTAACGCCACTTCCATGTCATCGACGGATAAAACGGCTCGCTTGCCAGCGCGCCAGCACCCATCGGCTGCATGACTGAAGCGTATATCGGCGTGCAAGGTGGCAATTTCAAGGCCACCTCTCCAGTTTTTTCGAAAAGGCTTTTGGCGCGGCCGATGCCATCGCGACAGCAATGCCTGCAAAGCTAAGTAAGCCTTACCGAAGATCCAGCAGAGTTTGAGCATTCCACGACACCGTTCAAGCTGCATTCATGCAGATACTTCTACAACACATGCAAAGATTGAAGAGGCGTCACGAAATCCTATCAGATTCCGTGCATGGGCAGGCCTTTATCTTGCCGAAATTGGAAAGTCTTACCGAATGGCGCCGGGGTAGGCGCACGATAGCGGAACTGGCACCGGACGGCGACTTCGCGGCGAAGGTGCGCAAAGGGAGAATAGTCTATGAAGTTCAAGATTCTTGCGGCGGGCATTCTGGCAGCCCTCGTCGTGCTGCCGGCCATCGCCGAAGCCGCGGAAGGCTTTGCCACTGCAAATGTCAACATGCGCTCAGGCCCGAGCACCGCCTATCCGGCGGTGACGATGATTCCCGTCGGCGTGCCGCTGCAGATCAACGGCTGCCTCAACGAGACGCCCTGGTGCGATGTCTCCTTCTATGGCGGCCGCGGATGGGTTGCCGGCCGTTACATCCAGGCGACCTACCAGTCGCGCCGCATCTATGTCGGCCCGCAATATTATCGTCCACTCGGCATCCCGACGGTGGTCTTCAACATCGACGACTATTGGGGCCGCTACTATCGGGGCCGCGACTTCTATCGCGACCGCGACCGCTGGCGCCGTGGCCCGGGCTGGGTCGATCGCCGGCCAGACAGCGGCTGGGATCGCAATCCTCCCGGATGGGATAACGGCCCGGATCGCAATTGGGACCGCCGTCCCGACCGTAACCGCGATTGGGATCGCGGTTCGGACTGGAACAATAGACCGGACCGCAACTGGGATCGCCGCCCTGATGACCGGGATCGCGACTGGAACAGGCAGCGCGACGGCAATCGCAATGGTAACGGCGATTGGGGCCGCCAGCGGCCGGACAACAATCAGGATTGGGGCAACCGCCCGGATCGCCAGCGCGACAACAATCGGCCAGACAACAATCGCCCGGACAATCGTCAGCGCCCCGAACCGCAACGGCCGCCTCAGGCACAGCCACAGCCGCAACCGCAACCGCAACCGCAGAATAACCCGCGGCCGAATGCCGGCACGCCGGGACCTTACAGCCCTGACCACAGGGACCCATGCCCGGCATCGGAACCGAATTGCCGGATGTCCGTCCGAGGCTCGAACCGGTAACGGCATGCCTCAGATCCAGAAAAAGCCAGCGACCCTAAAAGTCGCTGGCTTTTTTCAATGAAACGATGCGCTGTTTCGAAAAACACCCGCGTTTCGCGCCATGCGGCAGCGTGGGGATTAATCGGTCTCGCAGAAGGGTGCTGCAGGTTCAAATACTCTGTCCCTTGCGCCGCTTTCGCCGGCTGGCAAGATCGGAACGGTCGAACGACTATGGGATTGCCGCTGCGCGTCAATGCATCTTCAGATGCGCTTCCCGCGTCGCCGAGATGAACATTTCCCGCGCCTCTTCGGCCGACCTGCGGCCGTCAATGGCAGCCCGGCACAGGCTTCTCGCCGCCACATAGAGCGGGCCACGCCGGTCGGGCCAGAGATTGGCCATGCAATTCAAGGCCTCGGAAGGACCCGTGACGACTTGAAACGTATCTTGAGCAAATCCGATCTCGATTGGATTGCTCCATTTGATGTGTCGCATGAACACTCCTCCTCACGCGCTACCAATTGCTTGGAACTGTCCTCCAAGACAGCCACATGACAGTACTATAACCTCGATCAGAGCATTCGAAAATATGGAAGATTGCGTGCATTACGCGAAGTATCGCCGCAGCCCATGCCGCAGGCTTCGCCCGCTGAATCGAGCAAGACTGCATCTTGAAGTATGACGAAAACGGGTGTGGTTGCGGATATTCGCAGGCGTGCGGGCAATCTACTTGTCACGGGCGATCCGCCGTGCTTCGTCCGGGGAAAAACCGGCGCGGCGCGCGAGCCTTTCAAGACCGAATATCCGGTCGATCTGGTCGACCAGCCACAGTTCGAAATGTTTCCACATTGGCATAGCCTCCTCCGCTGCAAACCCTTCCGGCGCAGCAGCCGACAATGAATATCGCGCCCGGCCTGCCAATTTCCGCCCAGCTAAAACTGTCAGCGAAACTGGGGCGGCCGCTGCGCGTTGGAGAGCAGTTCCTGCTTCGTTGCGAAGTCGCCAAACAGCTTCTTCAGCCGGGCTTCCTCCTCCTTACAAATCCGGTGGCGCCGGGCGAAATCCTCGACGCTCCAGACCTCGCGCAACTTGCTCTGGTCAACTTCCTCTATCTTCAAAAATGAACTCATCTGTTCGCCCTCCTTCTTCTTATGAGGAGATAATGCCCAGAATAGCGAAAAGTTCCCCGAAGTACGCCTGCCGGATGTGCTGGGACGCACCGACATTGCGGATCGGAATGTTCTTAATTCCTCCTTAAATCGCCGCATTTACAGTTCAGGCGGGACTTGATGTCTTCACGAAGGTCCTTGAACCAATGGCGGGTTGCTCCGCCTCGAAAGCCGGCATCGGTTTTCGGGGTACCATGTCGGCCCGGGACGGCCGAGCGGGCTCAAAGATTCCTACCGCTATCGTGATCAGCCTGCTAGAAGACATGGAAACACTGGGCACCGAGGTACGACCGGCCGGCAATGGCAGATAAAAAGAAATCACGCCAGAGGATAGAACCATCCTTTTCCAGCGGCCGGGAACGCACTGACGACGGATTCAATGCCGGCGAACGCATCGTTGCAAACAGGCGTTCAGCGAAGAAATATTACGAAGAGCCTGAACCGGACGAAGACGAGGATGAAGACGACGAGGATGAGCCCGTGGTCGAGAAGCCTCGCCGCACCCGGAGCCGCCGCAAGCCCGCGCGCCGTGCCCGCCCGCGGCGCGGCTTCTTCGGCTTCATCCGTTCGACGATCTACTGGGGTCTGGTGCTCTGCCTCTGGGCCGGCATCGGGCTTGCGGGCCTTGTCGCCTATTACGGCTCCCGCATGCCGAGCGCCAGCACCTGGTCGATCCCCGAGCGGCCGCCGAACGTCAAGATCAACGACCTTGGCGGAACGCTGATCGCCAATCGCGGCACGACTGGCGGCGAGGCCGTGGCGCTCAGCGACATGTCGCCCTACATTCCCGAGGCGATCATCGCCATCGAGGACCGTCGCTTCTATTCGCATTTCGGCTTCGATCCGATCGGCCTTGCGCGAGCCGTCGTGACGAATGTGGTGACCGGCCACGCCGTTCAGGGCGGCTCGACGCTGACGCAGCAGCTCGCCAAGAACCTGTTCCTGTCGCCGGACCGCACGCTGGAACGCAAGGTGCAGGAAGTGCTGCTGGCGCTGTGGCTTGAGCACAAGTACACCAAGGACCAGATCCTGACGATGTATCTGAACCGGGTCTATTTCGGCTCGAACGCCTATGGCGTCGAAGCGGCATCGCGGCGCTACTTCAACAAGTCCGCCAAGGACGTCAATCTCGGCGAGGCAGCCATGCTCGCCGGCCTGGTCAAGGCGCCCTCGCGGCTGTCGCCCGCCCGCGATCCTGCCGCCGCCGAGGCGCGCGCGCAATTGGTGCTGCAGGCCATGCGCGAACAGGGCTTCATTTCGGAATCCGACGTCAAGACGGCGATGTCGCAGCCGCCGACGCGATCCAAGAGCTATTGGAGCGGTGCGGAGAACTATGTTGCCGACATGGTCATGGATCAGCTCCCCAAATTGATCGGCGGCGACGTCAAGGAAGACCTGATCGTCGACACCACGCTCGACATGTCGCTGGAGGAAAAAGCCGAGAAGGCACTGAGCGACGTGCTCGAAAAGGATGGCAAGAAACTGAACGCCTCGCAGGCCTCGCTCGTATCAGTCGATGCGACGGGCGCCATCCGGGCGCTGGTCGGCGGCCGCGACTACGCGCAGAGCCAGTTCAACCGCGCCGTCACCGCCAAGCGTCAGCCGGGCTCGGCCTTCAAGCCGTTCGTCTATACCGCAGCGCTCGAAATGGGGCTGACGCCCAATTCGATCCGCAACGACATGCCGGTCAAGATCGGCAATTGGGCGCCTGAAAATTACGAACAGCGCTATAGCGGCCCCGTGACGCTTGCAACTGCAATCGCCAAATCGCTGAACACGGTTGCCGCGCAGCTTGTCACCGAGGTCGGGCCGGATCAGGTCATCAAGGTTGCCCACAGGCTCGGCATCGAATCGGACCTGCAGTCCAACGCCTCGATCGCGCTCGGCACCTCCGAAGTGTCGCTGCTGGAACTCACCTCCGCCTATGCTACCTTCATGAACGGTGGCTACAAGGTGGCGCCGCATGTCATCACCAAGGTGACGACCGCTTCCGGCAAGGTGCTCTATCAGGCCAATACCGACAATCCGCAGCGGGTGCTGAACCCGGATATCGTCACCAACATGAACGCCATGATGGCAGGCGTCATCGCCTACGGTACAGGCAAGTCGGCGCGCATCCCCGGCTGGCAGGCGGCCGGCAAATCGGGCACGACACAATCCTTCCGCGATGCGCTGTTTGTCGGTTTTACCAGCCACCTCACCACGGGCGTCTGGTTCGGCAATGACGACGGCAAGTCGATGCGCAAGGTGACCGGCGGCGGGCTGCCGGCCAGGGCATGGAAGGAATTCATGATCGCCGCCCACAAGGGCATCACGCCGACGCCGATCTTCGGTGGCGGCCAGATCATCGACAACGGCCTGCCGATGGCGCAGACGGCGCCGAACGGCGACCAGCCGACGACGATCGGCAACATCATCTCCGGCGTCGCCGACGGCGGACAACCGATGCAGCAGCCGACCCTGCAGCAAAGACCGTCGCAGCAGCCGGTCCAGCCGCAGATCGTCAACCAGGCTTCCGCCAACGACGACCCGCAGGACCTGCCGCCGGCAAACCTTGCCGACGATACGAATCCCTACAGCTCGAACCCCTATGACAACAGCGATATTCCGCCGGCCGATGTCGGCGACAATGGTGCTCCCGCCGCAAGCCCGCGGCCGCATCGCTCGTCGCTGCTCGACGTCATCCTCGGCCGATAAGATCGCAATTTTTGCGCCGCAGCGCTGCGCGTCCTATAGGGCTCGTTACGGCGGGATGCCGAAAAGTGTGAGCGGTTTTCGGACGACATACTGCTCTCACTTTTTGATTTGGAGACGGATTCATATTTCGGGTCGATTTGACCTGAAATCATCCGGCTCCAAGGTCGCCGTGGCGCTTTAGATCTGCTGGATGATTTTATCCCTAAATCGATCCCGATTTAAGGAATTATGCAGTAGACGCTTGCATGGTCGCGGCAAGGCTGCTCTGATACGCGGTCGCGTCAAATCCGCCTGTCCCCGGCGCATATGGGACCGCGTGGAATTTGGACGACAAACCATTTGTTTTGCTGGATTTCAGGCCATTTCCTGCCTTGCAGTCAGTAAAACCGCTACTTATATACGCGGCATCACCGCAGTCATGGCTGCGCAATCCTCAAGACCATCCCGTAAGGGGCTGTCAATGGAATGCCTGACAGGGGTTCCGACAGCTTGCTTCAAGGAGAGAATGACATGGCAAAAGTAATTGGTATCGACCTTGGAACGACAAATTCCTGCGTCGCCGTCATGGACGGTAAGGACGCGAAAGTGATCGAGAATGCCGAAGGCGCCCGGACGACCCCCTCCATGGTTGCCTTCACCGACGACGGCGAACGTCTCGTCGGCCAGCCGGCCAAGCGCCAGGCTGTGACGAACCCCACGAATACCCTCTTCGCTGTCAAGCGCCTCATCGGCCGCCGCTACGAAGATCCGACCGTCGAGAAGGACAAGCACCTTGTTCCTTTTAACATCGTCAAGGGTGACAATGGCGACGCCTGGGTAGAAGCGCAGGGCAAGGGCTATTCGCCCGCACAAGTTTCCGCAATGATCCTTCAGAAGATGAAGGAAACCGCCGAATCCTATCTCGGCGAAAAGGTCGACAAGGCCGTTATCACCGTTCCCGCATACTTCAACGACGCTCAGCGCCAGGCAACCAAGGATGCCGGCAAGATCGCCGGTCTTGAAGTCCTGCGCATCATCAACGAGCCGACGGCTGCAGCCCTTGCTTACGGCCTCGACAAGAAGGACGGCAAGACCATCGCCGTTTACGACCTTGGCGGCGGCACCTTCGATATCTCCATCCTCGAAATCGGCGATGGCGTCTTCGAAGTGAAGTCGACCAACGGCGACACCTTCCTCGGCGGTGAAGACTTCGACATGCGCCTCGTCGAATACCTCGTTGCCGAGTTCAAGAAGGACAACGGCATCGACCTCAAGGGCGACAAGCTTGCCCTGCAGCGCCTCAAGGAAGCTGCCGAAAAGGCCAAGATCGAGCTTTCTTCCGCACAACAGACCGAAATCAACCTGCCCTTCATCACGGCAGACGCGACCGGCCCGAAGCACCTGACGCTGAAGCTGACCCGCGCCAAGCTCGAAAGCCTGGTCGACGATCTCGTCCAGCGCACCATCGCTCCGTGCAAGGCAGCCCTCAAGGATGCCGGCGTTACCGCCGCTGAAATCGACGAAGTCGTTCTCGTCGGCGGCATGAGCCGCATGCCGAAGGTACAGGAAGTCGTCAAGCAGCTGTTCGGCAAGGAGCCGCACAAGGGCGTCAACCCGGATGAAGTCGTCGCTCTCGGCGCCGCCATCCAGGCCGGCGTTCTGCAGGGCGACGTCAAGGACGTTCTGCTCCTCGACGTGACCCCGCTGTCTCTCGGCATCGAAACGCTCGGCGGGGTCTTCACCCGTCTGATCGAACGCAACACGACGATCCCGACGAAGAAGTCGCAGACCTTCTCGACCGCCGACGACAACCAGTCGGCCGTGACCATCCGCGTCTCGCAGGGCGAGCGCGAAATGGCTGCCGACAACAAGCTGCTCGGCCAGTTCGACCTCGTCGGCCTGCCGCCGGCACCGCGCGGCGTGCCGCAGATCGAAGTCACCTTCGATATCGACGCCAACGGCATTGTTCAGGTTTCGGCCAAGGACAAGGGCACCGGCAAGGAACAGCAGATCCGCATCCAGGCCTCCGGTGGTCTTTCCGACGCCGACATTGAAAAGATGGTCAAGGATGCCGAAGCCCATGCTGCGGAAGACAAGAAGCGCCGCGAGGGTGTCGAAGCCAAGAACCAGGCTGAAAGCCTGATCCACTCCAGCGAGAAGTCGCTGAAGGACTACGGCGACAAGGTCACGGAAGCCGACCGCACCGCGATCTCCGACGCGATCGCAGCGCTGAAGACGGCAACCGAAGCTTCCGAGCCGGACGCCGAAGACATCAAGGCCAAGACCCAGACGCTTATGGAAGTTTCCATGAAGCTCGGCCAGGCGATCTATGAGTCGCAGCAGGCGGAAGCCGGTTCCGGCGACGCCTCGGCAGCCGGCAAGGACGATGTCGTCTATGCCGACTACGAGGAAATCAAGGACGAAGGCGACCACAAGCGGTCTGCATAAGCGCGAACCGAAAGGTTCAGGAAACTTAGATCCGGCTGCCTCATGGCAGCCGGAAATCCATTTCCGGGGTTCTAATCCTTAATATGGCAAAAGCGGATTTTTACGAGACATTGGGCGTCTCAAAGACGGCGGACGAGAAAGAGCTGAAAAGCGCCTTTCGCAAGCTGGCAATGCAATATCATCCGGACAAGAATCCGAATGACAGTAATGCCGAGCGGAAGTTCAAGGAAATCAACGAGGCATACGAAACGCTCAAGGACCCGCAAAAGCGCGCTGCCTATGACCGCTACGGCCACGCTGCTTTCGAGCACGGCGGCGGTGGCGGCTTCGGAGCCGGTTTCGGCGGCGGCGGCTTCTCCGATATTTTCGAGGATATTTTCGGCGAGATGATGGGTGGCGGTCGCTCGCGCGGACGCTCCTCCGGCGGTCGCGAACGCGGCGCCGATCTTCGCTACAATATGGAAATTTCGCTGGAGGAAGCCTTCAGCGGCAAAACGGCGCAGATCCGGGTTCCGACCTCGATCACCTGCGACGTCTGTTCCGGCTCCGGCGCCAAGCCGGGCACGCAGCCGAAGACCTGCGGCACCTGCCAGGGCTCCGGCCGTGTGCGCGCCGCGCAGGGTTTCTTCTCCGTGGAACGCACCTGCCCGACCTGTCATGGCCGCGGTCAGATTATCCCCGATCCCTGCACCAAGTGTCATGGCCAGGGCCGTGTGACCGAGGAGCGTTCGCTCTCCGTCAACATCCCCGCCGGCATCGAAGACGGTACACGCATCCGCCTGCAGGGCGAAGGCGAAGCCGGCGTGCGCGGCGGCCCATCGGGCGACCTCTACATCTTCCTTTCAGTCAAGCCGCATGAGTTCTTCCAGCGCGACGGCGCCGACCTCTATTGCGCCGTGCCGATCTCGATGACGACTGCGGCGCTCGGCGGCACCTTCGATGTCGCGACGCTCGACGGCACCAAGTCGCGCGTTTCTGTTCCGGAGGGAACGCAGGTCGGCAAGCAGTTCCGCCTGAAGGGCAAGGGCATGCCGGTGCTGCGCTCCAGCCAGGTCGGCGATCTCTATATCCAGATCCAGATCGAGACGCCGCAGAAGCTGACCAAGCGCCAGCGCGAGCTGCTGCAGGAATTCGAGCAGATCTCTTCGAAGGACAACAATCCCGAATCGACGGGCTTCTTCGCCCGGATGAAGGATTTCTTCGATACGTTCAGCGACTGAGCAGCGAATCAAAAATGTTTCACATGAATCCGGCCGATGATTCGGCCGGATTTTTTGTTTCAGCGAACGAATCACGCGTCTGCTTGCGAATCAGCCCCAGGTGAGCGGATCGAGCCGGAGATAGAAGGCGAGACGCTCGCGATCCGGTTCCGCGATCCCCAGGGTCTCGAACAGGATCGCAAACGCCCGCTCGCCCTGTTCCGGTGCCGCCCAGCTCTCCTCGGCATTGGCAATCATCAGCGAGAGATCGACATAGCGATCCGCCTTGCCGACACGGCCGAAGTCGATCAGCCCGGTACATTGCAGGCTATGCGGATCGACCATGAAGTTCGGCATGCAGGCATCGCCATGGCAGAGAACTCTATCTGCCGCCTCCTGCGCGAATCGGAGAGGCAGATCGCGCTCGACGCGATCAAGCAATTCACGGGCCGGCTTACCCCGATCCTCCGGCGGCAGGAAATCCCGGTTCACGGCATCGCACGAGACCACATCCGCTGCTCGCGCAAACATCAGCGACAGGCGGCGATTAAAGGGGCATTGATCGGCCGGCAGCTCATGAAGTGATTTCAATTGCCGCGCCATCGATGGCCATGCCTTCAGCAAGGCGTCTCCATCCAGATCGACCGCCGGGATGCCGCGGATTGCCGTCATGGTGAGACACGCCCCTTCCTCAACATCGCGCCAGTCGATGACTTCAGGGACGGAAATACCCCTGCCCTGCAGCCAAAGCAGCCGGTCGCGTTCACCGGCGAGATCTGCCGATCGGTCTGACGACGCAATTTTCGCATAAGCGAGGCCGTCTTCGCGGCGATAGACGAGATCGCCCGATTCGCCCGATTTAACCGGCGTCCAATCGAAACGCGTATGCGCAAGCAGTGTTTTTGCAGAATCCAATAGATGCCTCCTCATCCCAAAATCTCTCCGAGCATGGCGATATAGGGAGTGCTGTACGCCAATACCAACCGTTGCAGGATTCAAACCACGAGGTGGCGACTCAGATTGTTTTGCACAGACCCCGGCGATGATTCGGCCGGACTTTTGTTGGAAGAGCGATTCACCCGCCCTCTTGGTTCGAGACGGCCCTACGGGCCTCCTCACCATGAGGGCTGATCCTCTCGTCGTGCCCATAACTTCCCCCAGAAGCGCAGTTCGCTCCACCCTCATCCTGAGCCCGTCGAAGGACGAGGGTGGCCCCGGCGGCGCTTCATTCGATTGGCATCGCGAACAATCGGTAAAATCCTTGCACTGGAGCGGTGTTCGGCATACCCCTCGCCCCATCGACCAAGAATCCCAAGGGCCTATGCCGAACAAGGTTTTCATCTCGCGCCTGAAGCTGACCGACTTCCGCAACTATGCGGCGGCGGCGCTGACGCTTGATGAACGGCATGTGGTCCTGACCGGCGACAATGGCGCAGGCAAGACCAATCTCATGGAGGCGGTCTCGCTGCTGTCTCCCGGCCGCGGGCTGCGCCGCGCCGCCTACACCGATGTCACCCGCGTCAATGCATCAGGCGGATTCTCGATCTTCACCGAACTCGAAGGCATGGATGGCGCCGTCGAAATCGGCACCGGCATCGATGCGACGGACGAATCGACCGCCCGCAAGCTGCGAATCAATGGCACGCCGGCCAAGACCGTCGACGAACTCACAGACCATTTGCGCGTTCTCTGGCTGACGCCGGCCATGGACGGGCTGTTTACCGGCGGCTCCTCCGAGCGCCGCCGTTTCCTCGATCGATTGGTGCTGTCGCTCGACCCCGCGCATGGCCGCCGGGCCAGCGATTTCGAGCGCGCCATGCGCAGCCGCAACAAACTTTTGTCGGATGGCCGGTTCGATCCATCCTGGCTCGGCGGTATCGAACAGCAGATGGCAAGCCTCGGTATCGCCATGGCGATCGCGCGGCAGGAAATGCTCGGCCTTCTCTCCCGGCTGATTGCCGACACACACGAGACGACGCCATTCCCCTCGGCGGCCCTTGAACTTTCCGGCTTCCTCGACGGACAGTTCGATCGGCCCGCCGTCGATCTGGAAGACGCCTATGCCGACATGCTGCGCGAGGGGCGCTACCGTGACTCCGCCGCCGGCCGCACGCTGGACGGACCTCACCGGGCCGATCTTCTCGTACGGCACCGCGAAAAGGACATGGAGGCGGAGCGCTGCTCCACGGGCGAACAGAAGGCGCTTCTCGTCGGCCTCATCCTTGCCCATGCGCGCCTCGTCGGCAACCTGACGGGCTATGCGCCGATCCTGCTGCTTGACGAGATCGCCGCGCATCTCGACGAGGGACGTCGCGCGGCGCTCTTCGACCTTATCGACGGGCTCGGCGGCCAGGCCTTCATGACCGGCACGGACAAATCCATGTTCTCGGCCCTTGGCGAACGCGCGCAATTCTTTACCGTGGCGCATGGCGGCATTACGAAATCCTAGCGCCTCCTTGCCGGCGATTGTGCTAGACTTCAGCACATGGACCCTTTGAGCTCAGACGAAATCGGCCGCTATCACCGCCATATCCTCTTGCCGGAGGTCGGCGGCGCCGGCCAGCAAAAGTTGAAGGCGGCGCGCGTTCTCGTCATCGGCGCCGGCGGCCTTGGCGCACCCGTGCTGCAATATCTCGCCGCCGCCGGTGTCGGCACGCTCGGCATTGCCGATGACGACCGCGTTTCGCTATCCAACCTGCAGCGGCAGGTGATTCACGACACGGGTACGATCGGCGAAATGAAGACGCAGAGCGCGGCGGACGCGATCGCGCGGCTTAACCCGCATGTGCGGGTCATCCGTTTCGAAGAACGATTTAGTGCTGATAGCGCTGCGCGGCACCTCGCCGGTTTCGATCTCGTCATCGATGGCTCCGACAATTTCGACACGCGCTATGCGGCTGCCGATGCGACCGAGGCGGCGCGCCTGCCGCTGGTGACCGGCGCTGTCGGCCGCTTCGACGGGTCCGTGACGACACTGAAGCCTTACGAAAGCGACGTGGAGGGCAATCCCAATCCACGCTATCGCGATCTTTTCCCCGCCCCGCCGCCGGAAGGTCTCATCCCCAGTTGCGCGGAGGCGGGCATTATCGGCGCCCTGACTGGTGTCATCGGCACGCTGATGGCGATGGAGGCAATCAAGCTCATCACCGGCATCGGTGAGCCGCTGATCGGCCGGCTGCTCCTCTATGACGGGCTTTCCGCACGCTTCGAAACCGTGCGCTATCGCCGCAAACGCCCTCGGGTCGCGGCGGAATGAACCAAATCGCGCTTCGCCGTATCGATGAGGGCTTTGGCCGCTGGGATGCGTTGCTGGATCTCATCCTGACATCCTTCGCTTACATGAATGGCCGCATCGATCCGCCCTCCTCTGCGTTGGCGCTGACGGCGGAGACTTTAAAGACCAAGGCGATCGACGAGATCGCATACATTGCAGTTGAGGGCGAGCAGCTGGTCGGCTGCATTTTCTGCCGACCAGAGGCGGAAAGCCTTTATGTCGGCAAGCTCGCTGTGCTGCCGGCGGCGCAGGGCCGGGGTATCGGCAAACGTCTGCTTGTCTTGGCAGAGGCGGCCGCACGGGATCTCGGCCTCAAGGACCTGCGGCTGGAGACACGGATCGAGCTCATCGACAATCACGCCACCTTCGCCGCCTGGGGCTTTCAAAAAACAGCCGAAAATCGCCATGCCGGCTTCGATCGGACGACATCGATCGAGATGCGCAAGGCGATCGCCTAGCGCATCCTTCGCTATGGGGTCGGATTCTTACGCCTCGCGCGGCGGAATGCGGGTGATTCGAGCGCCCAGTGCATTCAGTCGTTCCTCGATGCGCTCGTAACCGCGCTCGATCTGCTGGGCGTTGTTGATGACGCTCGTGCCCTCGGCGCACATCGCCGCAATCAGCATCGCCATGCCGGCGCGGATATCAGGGCTTTCAAGCTGTGCGGCGCGCAGCTTCGAAGGGCCGGCGACGATGGCGCGGTGCGGATCACACAGAACGATGCGGGCGCCCATGGCGATCAGCTTGTCGACGAAGAACATCCGACTTTCGAACATTTTCTCGAACATCAGCACGACGCCGTCGCATTGCGAGGCGGTGACGATGGCGATCGACATCGTGTCGGCCGGAAAAGCCGGCCATGGCTGATCCTCGATCTTCGGAATATGACCACCGAAATCGGGCTGGATCTTCATCTCCTGACCGGAGCGGATGATAAGATCGTCGCCATCGATCTGGCAGCGGATGCCGAGGCGCTCAAAGGTCATCAGGGTCGAGCGCAGATGCTCGACCCCCGCCCTGCGGATGGTGATCTCCGAACCGGTGACGGCGGCAAGGCCGATCAGCGAACCGACTTCATTGTGATCGGGGCCGATACGGTGCGATGCGCCGCCGAGCCGCTGACCGCCGTGGATCGTCATCATGTTGGTGCCGACCCCCTCGATGCGTGCGCCCATGGCAATGAGGAAGCGCGCAAGATCCTGAACATGCGGCTCAGAGGCGCAATTGCGCAGGATCGTCGTTCCCTCAGCGAAGACGGCGGCGCAAAGCGCGTTTTCCGTTGCCGTCACCGAGGGTTCGTCGAGGAAGACATCGGCGCCACGCAGCCCTTCGGTGCGGAAGCTGTAGACACTGTTGACCTCGATCCTGGTGCCGAGCTGCTCCAGCGCCAAGAAGTGTGTATCGACGCGCCGGCGGCCGATAACATCGCCACCCGGCGGCGGCAAGGTGATCTCGCCGCAGCGCGCCAGCATCGGGCCGGCAAGCAGAATGGAGGCGCGGATGCGGGCGCAGAGATCGGGATCGAGATTGGCCGGATGAAGCTCGCGCGCCTCGATTTCGAGCTCGTTGCGGCCGAGCCAACGAACTTTCGCGCCGACCGACTGGATCAACTCCACCAGCGCCTCGACATCGCGAATGCGCGGCACGTTGCTGAGCTCGACGCGCTGGTCGGTCAGAAGCGATGCGGCGATAATCGGCAATGCGGCATTCTTGTTGCCGCTCGGTTCGATCTCGCCCGACAGCTTGAAGCCGCCCTCGACCACATATTGAATCCGCTCATGCGGCAGCGCCCGCGCCATCGTTTCCGCCCTTCCTGATTTGTGTTTGCCGTCACCTCTGGGCCGGCTTTGTGACATGCACATGACCGGCCGGAGGCAATAAAGATCAAATTTGAAGCGGGCGTCGTCCGCTTCGCTTTGGCTGGAGAATCAGCGATTCGCTTATCGGAACGGCAGCACGCGATTGGGCGGACGATGGCCGTCGATGAAAGTGCGGATGTTGATGATGACCTTGTCGCCCATGTCGATACGGCCCTCGAGCGTGGCCGAACTCATATGCGGCAGGATCACCACCTTGCCCTCATTGGCGAGCTTCACCAGCTTCGGATTGACTGATGGTTCGTTCTCGAACACGTCAAGGCCGGCGCCGGCGATCTTTCCCTCGCGCAGGATCTTGATCAGCGCGGCCTCGTCGATGACGTCGCCGCGCGCCGTGTTGACGATGTAGCTCGTCGGCTGTAGCAGCGCCAGGCGACGGGCCGAGATCAGATGGTAGGTCGCCGGCGTCGACGGGCAATTGACCGAGACGATGTCGACGCGGGCGAGCATCTGGTCGAGGCTGTCCCAATAGGTCGCCTCCAGCTCGTCCTCGGTCGCCGGATTGACCCGCTTGCGATTGTGATAATGGATCGAGAGGCCGAACGCCTTGGCGCGGCGGGCAACCGCAGTGCCGATGCGCCCCATGCCGACGATGCCGATTCGTTTGCCGTGGATGCGGCGACCGAGCATCCAGGTGGGCGACCAGCCCGCCCATTCGCCGGGATTGTCGGTCAGCACGCGCGCACCTTCCGCCAGCCGACGCGGCACGGCGAGGATGAGCGCCATGGTCATGTCGGCGGTATCTTCGGTCAGCACGTTCGGCGTATTGGTGACGGTGATTCCGCGGCGGGCCGCAGCCTCGACATCGATGTGATCCGTGCCGTTGGAGAAGCTGGCGATCAGCTTCATCTGCGGGCCAGCCTCGTCGATCACCTCGGCATCGATCCGGTCGGTAACGGTCGGCACAAGCACGTCGGCCACCCGAATCGCCTGGATCAGCTCAGACTTTGTGCGCGGGCGATCATCGATGTTGAGCTCGGCATCGAAGAGCTCGCGCATCCGCGTCTCCACCGCGTCGGGCAGTTTGCGCGTGACGTAGACCTTCGGTTTTTTCTTCGTCGTCATGGCGAGCGGCGATGCCTTGTTCAGATGTTCTTAACCAAGAAGCGGGATAATTTTCCCGTTCCGGGCATTTCTACCAGACCCGCAGGCGAAGACAAATAAAACTCGCTGACGCGATCCGGGGATTTGCCGCCCACCGGAGCGAAAGGTTGCCTAAACGGCGCCTTTGTCATGACGAACGAACGGAAATCCCCATGCGTGGCAAAGCATTGAAGTCCTGCGCCATTTTCGCAATCGGCCTGATGCTGGCCGCCGGTACGGCCGATCTTGCCGCCGCGCAGGCTGCCAAGGGGCCGAGCGGCCTGCCGCTGCCGCGCTTCGTCACGCTGAAGTCGAAGCGGGTCAATCTGCGCATCGGGCCCAGCTCCGACTATGCGGTATCGTGGCTCTATCTCAAGCAGGGCCTGCCGGTCGAGATCATCCAGGAATATGATAACTGGCGGCGCGTGCGCGATGCCGACGGCACGGAAGGCTGGGTCAACCAGTCGCTGCTGTCGGGTCAGCGTTCGGCCATCGCTGCGCCGTGGATGAAGGGCAAGGGCAAGGCCGTCTTCGTCAACATGCGTCGCGAATCGCAGCCATCCTCCGCCGTCATCGCCAAGCTTCAGCCCGGCGTGATGATGAGCGTCAAGGAATGCACCGGCGACTGGTGCCTCGTTACCGCCGACGGCACCGAGGGATGGGTGGCGCAATCCGAGATCTGGGGCGCATACCCCGGCGAAGCCTTCAAATAACGAAACCCGACCGCACCACGACGTCAGCAACAGCGCGACTTTTCCCACGCAATGCTGTATCCGGAATCGGACAAGGAGACCGGCGATTTTGGGCTATGTGCTGGGTGTATTCGGGGTTGCCATCGTCATGTTCGCCTCGACGAACATAGACGACATCTTCGTTCTTCTCGGATTCTTCGCAGACCCGAAGTTCCGCGCGAAGCAGATCGTCATCGGGCAATATCTCGGCATAGGCATTCTTTACGGCATCAGCGTCGTTGCCTCGCTCCTCGTTCTCGTCATTCCCGCCGCCTATATCGGTCTGCTTGGCTTTGCGCCGATCTATTTCGGCCTCAGGAGGCTCTGGGAACTCTGGAACGGCATCGAGACGGGCGACAATCCGGAAGATCATGAGAAAGCCTCGGCGGGGCATGGCAACATCGTGGCCGTCACGCTGGTAACGCTCGCCAATGGCGGCGACAATCTCAGCGTCTACACACCCATCTTCGCCACGCGCTCGATCTATGAAATCCTGACCATGGGCTGCATCTTCGCGGTGCTCACCGCGATCTGGCTCGGCGCGGCGCATTCCCTCGTCAATCATCCGACCTTGGGAGCGCCCATTCGGCGCTACGGGCACAGGATCGTGCCATTCGTTCTGATCGTGCTCGGCATCCTCATCCTGCATGAGGCCGAAACAATAACGCTCTTCTGGCGCTAGGGGATTGGCGCCAGCGTCAAAAAGCAAAAGCCGCCCGGCATTTCACGGCGGGCGGCTTTCGCAATCACGAAAAATGGTCCCGATCAGAGAAGCCCGAATTCCTTTGCCGCGTCCGAGAGCGACCGCATCGGCCGCGGGCCGATCTGTTCGATGACGATGGCGGCGGCGAGATTGCCGAGCTTGGCGCAATCTTCCAGGCCGCGGCCCTGCGTATAGCCGAACAGGAAGCCAGCGGCGAAAAGATCGCCTGCACCGGTCGTGTCGACGCGCTCCTCGATCGGATGGGCGTCGACGACATAGCGTTCGTCGCCGCGCACGATCACCGCGCCATCCTTGCCCGTCGTCACGGCGGCGATCTTGCAATCGGCCGAAATCAGTTTCAATGCCTTGTCGAAGTCGTCGGTCTCATAGAGCGAGAGGGCTTCATCGCGATTGGCGAAGACGATATCGATAGTGCCCGAGCGCATGAGATCGAGGAATTCGTCGCGGTAGCGGCCGACGCAGAAGCTGTCGGAGAGCGTCATCGACATTTCCCGGCCGTGGGCATGGGCGATGCGGGCGCATTCGCGGATGGCTTCCTTGGCGCGGGGCGGGTCCCAGAGATAGCCTTCGAAATAGGTCACCTTGGCATCGGCAACGACATCTTCCTCGACGTCCTCAGGGCCAAGCTCGACGCAGGCGCCGAGATAGGTGTTCATCGAACGCTCGCCGTCCTCGGTGACGAAGATCATCGAGCGGGCGGTCGGCGGAAAGGTGCCCTTCGCCTTGGTCTCGTAATGCACGCCCTGAGCGCGGATATCATGGGCGAAGATCTCGCCGAGCTGATCTTCGGCGACCTTGCCGAAATAAGCGGCCTTACCGCCGAAATTCGCGACGCCTGCAGCCGTATTGCCGGCACTGCCGCCCGAGGCTTCCAGAGCCGGTCCCATACGCGAATAGAGAAGCTCGGCGCGCTCGGCGTCGATCAGGTTCATCGCGGCCTTGGTGATCTTGTTGTCGATCAGGAACTGATCATTGCAACGGGCGATAATGTCGACGATGGCGTTGCCAACGGTCAATACATCGAAACGAGTCATCTATAGGAGGGTCCCGGAATTGGTGATAGCCGGTATCCGGTAATATCGGTTTTTCCGAAGTTTGGAAGAAAAAACAGCGCCAGCGCGACCAACTTCGTTCCATTCAGTCATTTCGCTGTCACTTTCTATCTTTAAATGCTTATCAAGCGGCTGGGATGGGAAGCTCGAAATACTTCCGAGCCAGTCTGGGAAGGAATGATACCTTCCGCCTCACCGGTACGCGGGCCGACCACGGATGAACTGGCGGCATGTGCACCGGGGGGATCTTCCGGCGAGATCGGACACACAAGCGGGCATTGCCCGCTTTTTTGTTTTTACCGCTTCCCGCACGGAAGCAAGCTGCTACAACCTCCGGATCGCCCTTCCCGAGCCACAATCTTCACGGCCACGCCCGGCATGTCCGAAATCTTTACCGATGTCCTTCCAGTCTTTCTGCTCATTCTCGTCGGCTGGGTCATCGTTCGCACCGGCCTGCTGAAAGCCGAGGTCGGCGAGGCGATGAGCGAATTCGTCTTCAAGATCGCCGTGCCGCTACTTCTGTTTCAGACCATCGCGACGGCGGATTTTCGCGGCGCTTCGCCGTTTCGGCTGTGGATCGCCTATTTCTCCGGCGTCGCCATTACATGGACGGCCGGCCATATCGTCGCGACCCGGTTTTTCGGGCGAGATGCCAGGATCGGTGTGCTTGCCGGCGTTTCTTCGGCCTTTGCCAATACGATCTTCATCGGCCTGCCGCTGGTGGGGCGCACGGTCGGACCGGACGGTGTCATGGCGATGTCGATCCTGATTGCCGTGCACCTGCCGACGATGATGATCGCCGGCACGCTGCTGATGGAACAGGCCGAGCGAAAGGAGAATGCCGGCGCCGGCCGCAGCATCGGCGAACTGCTGCGACAGGTCGGCAGCAACCTTGTCCGCAATCCGCTTGTCATCGGCCTTTTCTGCGGCCTCATCGTTCACCTCACGGGCATTCCGATCCCCGCGACACTCGGCACCGTGGTCGACAGCATCGCCAATATCGCCGGTCCGGCGGCGCTGATTTCGCTCGGCATGGCGCTGCGCCAATACGGACTGTCGGGCAATCTCGGCATTACCAGCGTCATCTCGGGCTTCAAGCTCATTCTGTTGCCGGCCTGCGTGCTGGTCGCCGGACTTCTCCTCGGCCTGAGCCCGGAATGGCGGACAGCACTCGTGCTGACAGCCGCAGTTCCTACAGGTGTGAACGCCTGGCTGATTGCCAATCGCTTCGGGGTGGGCCACAGTCTCGCCGCCTCGACGATTACCTTGACGACAGCGCTCGGGGCATTCTCGGTGTCGTTTTGGGCTTATCTGCTCGGATAGCGGAGGCCCGAGCCCACCGACGGTAACGGCCATCTCCGCATTTGGAGAGGCAGGCAGGAAAATGGTCATATATTTGCGCATCCCGGCCCTCCCACCCGGAGCGCAACAAAGGATGGCACATGAATATTGCAGCTTCACTCACCAATCCCGCGTCAGCCTATTCGCATAAGGTCTTCGTATTGCAAGGAGGCGGCGCGCTCGGCTCCTATCAGGCTGGCGCCTTTCAGGCATTGCGCGAGCAGAATATCGAGCCGGACTGGATCGCCGGCATCTCGATCGGCGCGATCAACGCGTCGATCATGGCCGGCAATGTGCCCGGCGAGCGGCTGGAGGCACTGCGCTCCTTCTGGAACAAGGTGACGGTTCATCTTCCCGTCGACCTGCTGATGCAGGAACGGCGCGAAACCAACCCCTTCTATCGCTCGGTCAGCAGCTGGTGGGTTTCGACCTTCGGCGTGCCCGGCTTCTTCTCTCCCTGGCAGATCCCGGCGTGGTTCCAGACGCGTGGCTCGGCGGGCGCGACCAGCGTCTACGACACCGAGCAATTGCGCCAGACACTGCTCGACCACGTCGATTTCGATCGCATCAACCACGGACCGGTGCGCCTGAGCCTCGGCGCGGTCAACGTGCGCACAGGCAACTTCGCATTCTTCGACAACAAGGACATCAAGATCGGGCCGGAACATGTGATGGCGAGCGGCGCCTTGCCGCCCGGCTTTCCGGCGGTCAAGATCGGCAACGAACATTACTGGGACGGCGGCCTGGTCTCGAATACGCCGCTCAGCTACGTGCTGCGCAATGGCGCGAACGTCGATACCGTCGTGTTCCAGGTCGATCTCTTCAGCGCCACCGGCCCGCTGCCGCAGGACCTCGAGGAAGTCGAGGAGCGGCGCAAGGATATCACCTATTCAAGCCGTACCCGGCTCAATACCGATCTCTTCCTCGAGCGGCATCGCCTGCGCCGCGCCATATCCGATCTCTATGCCCGCCTTCCCGAAGATGCCAAGGCCGATCCGGAGATCAAGAAGCTGGAGCAGCATTGCTCCGACTATGGCGTCACCATCATCCACCTGATCTATCGCAACAAGCAGTTCCGCTCGCATTCGAAGGATTACGAGTTTTCGGCGTTGTCCATGCACGAGCATTGGGAGGCCGGATTGCGCGATGCCCGCAAGGCGCTGGTTGCGGAGGACTGGCGCATGCCGCCGAGCGCCGAGGACGGATTGAAGGTCTTCGACCTCGATCAAAGGACGCGCTCTCGCCGACACGCGATCTGAACGACGCAACACGAAAAACCCGGCCCTGACGGCCGGGTTTTCAATCCGTCATGCGGATCGGCTTAGTTCGTTGCAGCGGGAGCTGCGTTCGGGTCCGGCAGCGGCTCCGGCGTGTCTGCGAGCGTGCGCAGATAGGCGATCACGTTGGCGCGATCCTCTTCCTTCGGCAGGCCGGCAAAGCCCATCGCCGTTCCGGCCACGAATTTCTTCGGCGCGGCAAGGAAGTGATAGAGGTGGTCGTAAGTCCACTTTTCAGAGCCGCCCTTGGAGAAGTCCTTCATGCCGGACGAATAGGCGAAGCCCTCGTGCTCGCCAACCGGACGGTCGATAATACCCCAAAGATCGGGGCCAACCTTGTTTGGCCCTCCCTTCTCTCCGGAATGACAGGCCTGACACTTCTTGAAGATCGTTTCGCCGACCTTGGCATCAGCCTTCTGCAGCAGCTGAGCGATCGGCGTTTCCGCCTTGGCGGCAGCAGGCTTATCGCCCGCAGCCGGTTCCTCGGTCGCGACGATGGCGAAACCGGGCTTTTCCGGCGTCTCTGAATGGAAAATAAATCCTGACGCGAGCGACACGGACTTCAACACGAACAGCGTGGCCAAAAGCGCCCCGACACCCATGTTCACGTAGGATGAATTCATCTGCTATGCTCCCCTCGCCGCCGGCATCCTCCGCCGGCCCATCTTGAATTCGCGCGAAACCTATGTCTTTTGGCTGTTTCTTGCAACTCTGTAAACGGTCTCCACCGTGAGACGTTTTGACACTTTTCCCTCGGGAATAGAAGGCCCAACAATGACTGATTCAAATTTAGACAAGACGCTGGTCCTCATTCCCGCCCGCTTGGCTTCCACGCGCCTGCCGGGCAAGCCGCTCGCCGATATTTGCGGCCTGCCCATGATCGTACAGGTTGCCAAGCGCGCGCGCGAGGCGGCGATCGGTCGCATCGTCGTCGCCGTCGACCATGAAGATACCTATGCCGCAGTCGCCAATGCCGGCTTCGACGTCGTGATGACCGGCCAGGATCATCAGTCCGGCTCCGACCGTATCCACGAGGCGCTGCAGGCCGTCGATCCGCAGGGCCGCGCCGAAATCATCGTCAACGTCCAGGGCGACCTTCCCACAATCGACCCCGAGACCATCCGCGCGTCGCTGCGCCCGCTCGAAAACCCGGCCGTCGACATCGCCACGCTGACCGTCGAGATCAAGGACGAGGAAGAAAAGACCCTGCCGAGCGTGGTCAAGGTCATCGGCTCGCCCATCTCGGAAAATCGCCTGCGCGCCCTCTATTTCACCCGCGCCACCGCGCCCTACGGCGTTGGCCCGCTCTATCATCATATCGGCCTTTACGCCTATCGCCGCGCCGCCCTCGAAAAATTCGTGAGCCTCGGCCCATCGACGCTGGAACGGCGCGAATCGCTGGAGCAGCTGAGAGCGCTCGAAGCCGGCATGCGCATCGATGTCGAGATCGTTGACACGGTCCCGCTCGGTGTCGATACTCCCGCCGACCTTGAAAAGGCCAGACGCATCCTCTCCGCCGCTTCTCTCTGACGGCATTCCCCCAAGGGCAGTCCCATGATCACCAAGACCAACAAGATCTCCTTCCAGGGCGACTACGGCGCCAATTCCGACATGGCGAGCCGTGACATGTTCCCGACCATGGAGCCGCTGCCCTGCCAGACCTTCGAGGATGCGCTGACCGCCATCGACAACGGCGATGCGGATCTCGGCATGATTCCGATCGAAAATACGATTGCCGGCCGCGTCGCCGATATCCATCATCTGCTGCCGGAATCGCGCCTGCACATCGTCGGCGAATATTTCATGCCGATCCGCTTCCAGCTGATGGTTCTGCCCGGCGTCAAGAAGGAAGAGATCCGCACGGTGCACAGCCACATCCACGCGCTTGGCCAATGCCGCAACATCGTGCGCGCCAACGGCTGGAAGCCCGTTATCGCCGGCGATACGGCGGGTGCGGCCAAGCTGGTGAAGGAAACCGGCGACCGCAGCATGGCGGCGCTGGCGCCGCGGCTTGCAGCCGATCTCTACGGGCTGGAAATCATCGCCGAGAATGTTGAAGACACCGAAAACAACATGACGCGATTCGTCGTGCTGTCGCGCGACGAGAACTGGGCGGAGCGCAGCGCGCCGGACGAAAAGATCGTCACCACTTTCGTCTTCAACGTCCGCAACATTCCAGCCGCGCTCTACAAGGCGCTCGGCGGCTTCGCGACGAACGGCATCAACATGACGAAGCTCGAAAGCTACCAGCTCGGCGGCCGTTTTGTCGCGACACAGTTCTACGCCGACATCGAGGGCCATCCCTCCGATCCGCATGTGCGCCGGGCGCTGGAAGAGCTGCGCTTCTTCTCCGAAAAGGTCCGCATCCTCGGCGTCTACAAGGGCCATCCGACGCGGGGCGATCTTTAAGATCCGGCGCGAACCGGAGCCACCTCGTGGTTCGAGGCACCGCCGTTTTCGCTGCGCTTAACGGCGCTGCATCTCACCATGAGGCGGACAACATTCTGCGGCGGAGCCCGCAAGATCAGCCCTCATGGTGAGGAGGCCTGAAGGACCGTCTCGAACCACAAGGGCGGGTAGCTAAGCAGCAATCTACTTATCCGGCTCACAAACCCGAAGACGGTGGCCATCCGGATCGAGCACGACGAAGGTCGGGCCGAAATCCATCGTCGTCAGTTCCTGTGCGATCGGCAGGCCGCGCGCTTTCCAATCTCTATAATGCTGCTCGACGGCACCGGCGCCTTCGACCATGAAGCCGAGTTCGCCGCGATTGCCGATGGCGGAGGGTTGCGGTTCGACGCTGCTGCGGCGCCAGAGGCCGAGGCTTAAGCCATTGTCGAGGGCGAAGGCCACGAAGTTCGGTGCCGCGAAGGTTGGCTCGCGGCCGAGCAGATCGCGATAGAAAGGCGTGCTTTCGCCGGGGTCCTTGACGTAGAAGATGATGAGGTTTGGGTTGGTCATTCGGATATTCCTCTTGGCTTGGTGGATATAAGGGCATGCGGAGGTAATCCGGCGAGCGGAACGGTGCCCGCCGGGGATGGTTTTGTCAGTGCATGACAGAGTGCTTGCGCAACAGCGTATCCGCAGCGCATTGCGCTGTTCGCATCAGCCTGTTGTGCTTGAGCTTTTGATTATGCGTATGTCATTGTCACGGAGTCGGTGATGAGCCCTTGCGGCTCGCTTCAGCGCATCCGGTCTTCCTCGCGGTAAACGGCGCGGCCGTCCAGAAAGCCCAGATCGCGCTTCACGGAATCCGGCGTCTCCTCGATATCGAGACGATTCCAGCGACGCTCGAAGTAGCCGCGCACGAGCTGCAGGAGACGAGCCGTCCATGCCGGCACTGAAGGATTTCCGCCTTCTCGCACCTCGACGTCACCGCGATGGGCCTGCCTCGTCATGGTGAAAACGTTGCTTGTCATGATCGGTCCTCTTCCTGCTTGGATGGTGCCGATAATAGCCAAGCCTACTGACAGTTTCTGGCAGTAGCGTTACGCCGATGGGTCAATTGTGAGCCATGCCCTCTCGCGCCTGCCATTCTCTGGCGAGGGCGACTCGGCGGCGCGGATAGCGCGCCTCCAGCACCGCGAAATCGACGATGCGATCGGCGCGGAAATGACGATAATCCTGGCGCAGTTCGCACCAGGCCATGATGATGCGCGAATTGTCGAAATAGCCGAGCGCAAAAGGCCAGATGCGCCGGGTCGAGATAGCGCCGTTCACATCGCCATAGGTCAGCTGCACCATGCGCTCCGTCTGGATCGCCTTACGCATCAGGGAAAGATCGGCCTTGTCTTCGGTGATGCGACGCGTACCGACGACCACCGCCGCCTGGTCGACCGCATCGCGAAGGTCCGCAGGCAGCACCGCGGCGATCTTGGCGAGGGCATCGGCGCCGGCCGCCGCCAGGCGGGCGTCGGTTGCGCGCGCCACCCATCGCGACCCCAGCACCAGCGCCTCAATCTCATCCTGCGAGAACATCATCGGCGGCAGCATGAAACCGGGCTTCAATATATAGCCGATGCCCGGCTCGCCCTCGATCATCGCGCCCTGCGACTGCAGGCTGGCGATATCGCGATAGAGCGTGCGCAAGCTGACGCCGGTTTCCTCCGCCAGAACGGAGCCGCTGACCGGACGGCGATAACGCCGAAGCGTCTGCAACAGCGTCAACAAGCGTTCCGAGCGTGCCATGGCAGAATAAGACCTAGCGTTTCCATTCCACCCAATCGCGCATCAGGCGATGGGCGATGGCGCCTTTCGGCGGAGACGTGTTGCCGGAGGCCGAGACGCGGTCGAGCATGGCAAGCGTCTCCTCCGGCGTGAACCAGCGGCAATCCTCAAGCTCGGCGTCGTCCATATGGATTTCGAGGGACTTCGCCTCGGCATAGCAGCCGATCATGAGGGAATGCGGCATCGGCCAGGGCTGCGAGGCATGATAGCGCACGCGGCCGATCTGGATGCCGGATTCCTCATGCGTCTCGCGGCGCACCGCATTCTCGATGGTTTCGCCCGGTTCGACGAAACCGGCGAGACAGGAATACATGCCCGGCGCGAAATGATGGCTGCGGCCGAGCAGGCAACGATTTCTCTCCTCATCGATACCAAGCATGATGACGACCGGATCGGTGCGCGGGAAGATCGTGTGCTCGCAGGCCGTGCAGACCCGCTTGTAGCCGCCGATTCGGCTCTCCATCACCGAGCCGCAGCGGCCGCAGAAGCGGTTGTCGCTGTTCCAGCGGATAAGGCTCATGCCTTGCGCGGCTTCGCCGAGGATTTCGCCTTCCAGCAGCAGATCGCGCCAGAGCGAACGCATATCGGCCGGCTTGTACTGGCAGGCAAGTTCGTCGGCATTGACGCGCACCGGCACGGCAAGTCGGGGCTCGCCGGTCTTGCGATAGCCGAGAAGAACGGCCTCCTCCCAATTCGGATCGAGATCGTTCAGCTCATAACGGGCAAACAGCGGATCGAGCACCTGACCGTCATGCTTGAGGACAAGCCGCTCCTGAGCGAAGGCGAGGATATGCGTGCCTTCCTTGGCGAGCGCATGCTTGATCGATTCCTCGTCGCGATGCTCGGCATCCCGGTCGAGCTGGTTTTCCGCAAAAGCGGTGAGACTGCTTGGTTCCGGATGCGGCACATCCGAGGAAAAGATGGAATGGCTCATTGTGAAAGCGTGTCCCGCAACTTGGCTATGAGGCTGTTCATGTCGTCGTCCGAATAGGGTTCCGCCTTGCCGTAGCCCCAGACCGGGCCCGGCCAGTTGGCATCACCTTCGAACCGCGCAATGACATGAACATGAAGCTGGCGGACGATATTTCCAAGTGCCCCGACATTGATTTTTGTTGCACCCGTCGCCGTCTTCAACGCGCTCGCAACCTTATCCGTTTCGAAGGTCAGCAAGATCCGATCGAGCGGGGTGAGCTCGAAAACCTCCGATTTATCAGGCCTGCGGGGGATCAGCACGAGCCATGGCCAACGGCTATCCTTCATCAGCCTGACGTCGCAAAGGCCTGTGATCGCGACGGAAACGCTGTCATTCGCAAGACGATCGTCGAGCGTAAACTCCTTCAAGGGGGCATCCTCCATTGTTTTATCAAATGTTTAGCAGTTTTTTTTGACCTTGGCTTGCTTTTGATGGCGATATTGCCGATATGTGCATCCGGGAGGTTGGTGGTGGACGAGCCACTCGCCAACCGGGTCAGGTCCGGAAGGAAGCAGCCCTAACGAGCCCGGCACGGGTCATTCGTGCCAGCCTCCCACCCTTTTCCGAAAGCAAGACCCGGCTTTCGCCGGGCAATAAGCTAGGCACCGGGCAACAAGCAGGGCGATGAGCGACACCGAGCGACAAGCAAAAGATGCCGCTTCGACCGGCACCGGCTACCGGGTGCTGGCCCGCAAATACAGACCCAAGGACTTTACGGACCTGATGGTCGGCCAGGAACCGATGGTTCGCACGCTGACCAACGCGTTCGAAACCGGCCGTATCGCCCAGGCCTATATGCTGACCGGCGTGCGCGGTGTCGGCAAGACCACGACCGCCCGCATCCTTGCCCGCGCCCTCAACTACAAGACCGCTGACGTCGATCGCCCCACCATCGACCTGCGTGAGCCCGGCGATCATTGCCAGGCGATCATGGAAGGCCGGCATGTCGACGTGATCGAGATGGACGCCGCCTCGCACACCGGTATCGACGATATCAGAGAAATCATCGAGCAGGTGCGCTACCGGCCGGTCTCGGCCCGCTACAAGGTCTATATCATCGACGAAGTGCACATGCTGTCGACGGCGGCCTTCAACGGCTTGCTGAAGACGCTCGAAGAGCCGCCCGAGCATGTGAAGTTCATCTTTGCGACGACTGAAATCCGCAAGGTGCCGATCACGGTGCTGTCGCGCTGCCAGCGATTCGACCTGCGCCGCATCAGCGCGTCGGATCTCGTCGGCCTCTTTACCACCATTGCCGGCAAGGAAGGCATCGAGGCCGAGCCGGAAGCGCTCGCCATGATCGCCCGCGCAGCAGAAGGCTCGGCGCGCGACGGCCTGTCGCTGCTCGACCAGGCAATCGCCCATGGCAGCGGTTTCGTTGCCGCCGATGCCGTGCGCGCAATGCTCGGGCTTGCCGACCGCGCCCGCATCGTGGATCTCTTCGGCCATGTCGTCAAAGGCGATGTTTCGGCAGCGCTTGCCGAATTCAACAGCCAGTACGAGGCCGGCGCCAATCCCGTCGTCGTGCTCACCGACCTTGCCGATTTCACCCATCTCGTGACCCGCCTCAAATATGTGCCCGATGCCGCCGACGATCCGTCGCTCAGCGAAATCGAGCGCACGAAAGCGGCGGAATTCGCGCAAGGTATCGCGGTGACAGCACTTTCCCGCATCTGGCAGATGCTTCTTAAGGGCATCACCGAGACAGAGAACGCCTCGCGCACCGCCGGCGCTGCCGAAATGGTGCTGATCCGGCTCGCACATGCCGCGCATCTGCCGGCGCCGGAAGATGCCGCCCGCAGGCTTGCCGAATTTTCAGACAGCAATGGCGGTTCGCGCTCGTCGCCCTCTCCGAGCGGCGGCAATGGTGGCGGAGCAGTGTCTTATCAGGGCAATACGATAGCGCGTGCGGTCGAAACGACGGCGCCACGACCCGCGCCTTCGGCACCGGTCGCCATGCTGCGCGCCGTGCCGAATACACAGCCGGATTCGCAGCCTGTCGGACGCATCGAGCCGAAGCCGGCCGAAGCGCCGAAGCCGCTCGTACCGATCAACTCCATGGCCGATATCGCCGAACTTGCCAGCCAGAAGCGCGATCCGAAGCTGAAGGCGCTGGTGCGTACCTTCGTACGCCCGGTCAAGCTTGAGCCGGGCCGGCTCGATGTCAGCCTGACCTCCGGCGCTCCCGGCACGCTGCTCAACGAACTCGCCGTCAAGCTGAAGGAATGGACCGGCATCCACTGGATCGTCAGCCTCAGCCGCGAGGAAGGCCAGCCGACGCTGGTCGAGGCCGAAGCGAACGCCCAGAAGCAGCGGGTCGCCGATGCGCGGCAGGACCACGATGTCGCGGCGATTCTTGCGCAATTTCCCGGCGCAAAGATCATCGACGTCAGGGTGCGGGCACCGGAGATCGAGGAAGAAGAGCAGACTGCTGCGCCGGCAGCCGCCGAATCCATCGATGGCGATATTCTGCCGGGCGACGATATAGAATTCTAACGCTAGAATGGATGCCAATGGAACCGCATCGGCCTGAGGCCGTTGGCGAGACATCCTGGCTGATCAAAGAAACACTTGCAGAAGAAGGACCAAAGACGATGCGCGACATCATGGGCATGATGGGCAAAGTGAAGGAAATGCAGGCGAAGATGGAGAAGATGCAGTCGGAAATCGCCGACATTCGCGTCGAAGGCAAGGCCGGTGGCGGCCTCGTCACCGTCACCGTCAATGGCAAGGGCCTGATGCTCGGCCTCAAGATCGATCCCTCGCTCTTCAAGGAAGACGATGTCGAGATCCTCGAGGACCTGATCGTCGCCGCCAACAAGGATGCCCAGGAAAAGGCCGAGGCAATCGCGGCCGAAAAGACCCGCGAATTGACCGCCGGCCTGCCGATCCCGCCCGGCTTCAAGCTGCCGTTCTGAGAGAAGCGCCTCGTTCAACCAGCAGTCCCGCCCAACGGTCAACTCGCGGCCGATCACCTTTTGCGGCTTCGTTGAAGGCAAGGCGATCTTCGAACGCTTTCGCGCCCAGCTAAGCTGGACGTAAATCAGGCATTTGGAAATGACGGGACGGAGTGCTATCTCTGGATGTCTCTTTCCAGATACCGTCTGGCCTGCCCGATCGGAGGAAATGTTATGAGCCTGTCGACGCTGCTTGTTTTTGCCGGTGCCCTGTTCATTGCGGCGGGCTCGCCGGGGCCGAACATTGCGGCGCTGGTGGCGCGCGTGTTGACAAAGGGCGCGCGCAACGTGCTGCCGTTTCTCTCCGGCATGTGGCTCGGCGAAGCGATCTGGCTGACCTGCGCCGTTGCGGGCCTTGCGACCATTGCCGAAACCTTCCACCTCGCCTTCATCGTGATCAAATGGGTCGGCGTCGCCTATCTGCTCTATCTTGCCTGGAAGATGTGGTTTGCGTCTTCCGATACAGCCGGGGAGGAGTTGCCGGATGAGCAATCCGCCACACGGCTCTTCCTTGCCGGCTTCACGGTGACCATGGGCAATCCGAAGATCATGGTGTTCTACGTGGCGCTGCTGCCTTCGATCATCGACCTGCACGGCGTAACGATTTCCGGCTGGGCCGAGCTGGTGGCGACGATGTTTGCGGTGCTTATCGTCATCGATTTCTCCTGGGCGATGCTGGCCGCCAAGGCCAGAACCTTCCTCAAGAGCCGCCGGGCGGTGCGCATCGCCAATCGCGCCAGCGCCGGTACCATGGCCGGCGCGGCCGTCGCGATTGCCATGCGGTGATATTAGACTGCTGCGTCGCCTTCTATGAGGGCGCGCAGCTTGTAATGAATGGGGACCGCCAGATAACGCGCCCGATCCTTCGGCGATAAGCGCCTGCCGAATGTCGCCATCATTTCCGGCATCGTCACCCTCTCGCCCGTATGAGGCAGATGGGAAACCGGCATATCCACGCTCACCGTGCCGCTCGACAGAACGCGGCAATAGATACCGGGGCGCCCGGCTTGCGTGTAACGCTTGACGAACTTCGGATCGCCCATCTTTGCCGCAAAGGTAGAGCAGGGAATGCGCGCAGAGGTCACCTCCAAAACAAGATCGCCTACTATGAATTTGTCACCCACGGCAACCTGGCAATTGTCCAGACCGTCTATGACGAGATTCTCGCCGAAGGCACCCGGTTCCAACGATTGCCCGAGTTCGCTCGCCCACCAATCCAGCGTCAGCGAACCCTCGACATAAACGGCCTGATCGCGGCCGCCATGATGCTCGCGATTGCAGATGGCGTCGCCAAGCAGCCCCTGTTCATCGATCATGACGGCGCCGCCGACGGCATGCTTGTTGATGCCGGTTTTCGTTTTTCTGCCTGGGAGCGTTTCGGGGGCACCGAGGCAAACGGCCAGAATTTTCATCGCTCAACCGTCCCTTCCGTGATTCCGTTCCGTGAGCATATGAGCTAAAAGCCTCCCATGGCAAAGCGAGTCACCGGCCCCGAAATCGAAAAACTCATCCAGCTTCTGGCGAAAGTGCCAGGCCTCGGGCCGCGCTCAGCGCGTCGCGCAGCACTGCATCTGATCAAGAAGAAGGACCAGCTGCTCGGGCCGCTCTCCCATGCCATGGGCGATGCCTATGACAAGGTGAAGATCTGCTCGCGCTGCGGCAATGTCGATACCGTCGACCCCTGCACGGTCTGCACCGACGATCGCCGCGACCAGTCCGTCATCATTGTCGTCGAGGATGTCTCCGATCTCTGGGCGCTGGAGCGATCAGGCGCGATGAATGCCGCCTATCACGTTCTCGGCGGCGTGCTGTCGCCGCTTGATGGCGTCGGGCCTGATGATCTCAACATTCGCGGGCTGATCGCGCGTGTCAGCGAAGGCGGCATCCGCGAGATCATCATTGCCGTCAATGCGACGGTCGAAGGGCAAACCACAGCGCACTATATAACCGACCAGCTCGACGGGCTCGAGGTCAAGATCAGCCGTCTTGCCCATGGCGTGCCCGTTGGCGGCGAGCTCGATTATCTCGACGAGGGCACGCTGGCGGCAGCGCTCAGGGCTCGGACGGCGATTTGAAGCGATTGTTTTCGCGAAGACATAAAGGACTGCGTATGAGGAGAGTGCATACCCCCCTCTGTCACTTCGTGACATCTCCCCCACAAGGAGGGAGATTGGTAGCCTGCCGCACCGACCTAACTCAAATCAACACTGTATCCACAGAGACTGAAGCGCGCCGTATTGTTAAAGGCAGCAGCGAACTCCCAACGATCTCCCCCCTTGTGGGGGAGATGTCCCGAAAGGGACAGAGGGGGGTATCGGCGGTCGGGCATTTTCTCTCGTTCCTTTGCATCCTCCTCCTCGCCCTCCTCCCCCTGCCAGCGCTCGCGGCCTCCAAGGCCGATGTCGAAGCGCAGTTTCAGGTCTGGATTCAGAAAGATCTCTGGCCGGAGGCACGGAAAGCCGGAATTTCCGAAAAGACCTTCAAGGCCGCATTTGCCGGCGTGACGCTGAACTGGGATCTGCCTGACCTCGTACCGCCGGGCTTTCCGAAGCCGAAGGAGCAGAAGCAGACGCAAGCGGAATTCTCCTCTCCCGCCCCCTATTTCAACGAGGCGCGACTGCAGAAGCTGGCGGCGACTGGCCGGAGCCTTGCCTCGCAATATGCGCCGGTGCTGCGGCGGATCGAGAAAACCTATGGCGTGCCGGGACCGATCCTGCTCGCCATCTGGGGCCGCGAGACCGGCTTCGGCGCCGCCAAGCTGCCGAATTCGGCGATCCAGGTGCTGGCGACCAAGGCCTTCATGTCTACCCGCAAGGACATGTTCCGCACCGAACTCATCGCGGCGCTGCGCATCCTCGAACATGGCGACGTCACGCCGGATCAGTTCAAGGGTTCCTGGGCCGGTGCGCTCGGCCAGCCGCAGTTCATGCCGACCAACTATCTGAAATATGCCGTCGATTTCGATGGCGACGGCCATCGCAACATCTGGACCTCCGTGCCGGACACGCTGGCCTCCATAGCCAACTATATGGTTCAAAAGGGCTGGCAGCGCGGCCGAGGCTGGGGCTACGAGGTCACGATCCCGCAAAATGTTTCCTGCGCACAGGAAGGGCCCGATCTCGCCAAGCCGATCTCGCAATGGGCCTCGCTCGGGATCGCCCGCGTCTCCGGCAAGGCGTTTCCGTCGGACGAAATGCGCGCCAGCGGCATGATGCTGGTGCCGGCCGGCCGCGACGGGCCGGAATTCATCGTCACGCCGAACTTCTACGTCATCAAGGAATACAATAACTCCGACCTTTACGGCCTCTATATCGGCAATCTCGCCGATCGCATCGCCAATGGCAGCGGCGCCTTCGAGGAAAAATGGGGCGATGTCGGCAAGATGCTGCGCTCCGATGTCGCCAATATGCAGAAGGTTCTGGAGCATAAGGGCTATGATGTCGGCGGCACGGACGGGCTGCCGGGCTACAAGACCAGGCGGTCGATCGGCCAATGGCAGGAAAAGGGCGGCATGAAACCCACCTGCTATCCCGATAGCTCCATGCTCGGCACGCTGAAGTAAGCAAATGGCGGATACGCCGACCGGCGAATATAGGGCTGCAATCCGGATCGGCGAAATCTGAAGCGGGTCTGTATCGACCCGCCCATCGCACTATGCGGAAACGGGGCCTATCTGCCTTCCGCCAGTTCGACTATTTCCTTGAGATAGGCGACATGCTCGCGAAACGCGCGGCGTCCTTCCCGCGTCAGGGATATGCGGGTCTGCGGCTTCTTGTCGACGAAGGCCTTTGCGGTTTCTATGTATCCCGCCTGCTCCAGCGTCGTCAGATGGCTGCCCAGATTGCCGTCCGTCGCACCGGTAATCTTCCTGAGCGCGATGAATTCCAATGCCTCGCTCGCGGTATGGGCATGGAGAGCGGCCATGATCTTGAGGCGAAGGGACTGGTGAATCACTTCATTGAGGGCGGCCATTACAGTCTCCTCATCCACACGCCGCCGACCAGCAGACTGCCGCCGCCGAAGACGGCGATGCAGAGGGGCAGCCAGGGCTGCAAGAAGAAGAATGACAGCAGGCTTCCGAGCGATACGACCGCGGCAAGCCACACGAAGCCGCGAAGGAAGAACACGCCAATCAATCCGTAGGTGAGGCCGAGAACCAGCGCGGGGTAGACTTCATATTGGGCCGCGTGCATCGGCTGCATCACTTTGAGCGTGGCAAGCATGAAAAGCGTGACGATCGCAAAGACCGCCAATATTCTAACGTTGACCTTCTTCAGATCCTCGCCGGCGCGAAATGTCCGCATGCCGATCAGGACGCTGCCTGCCAAGCCGACGCCATCCAATACGAGCCAGATCAGGTTCGCCGACAGTGTCGGCAAGAAGAACATGCTCGAATAGCCGACAAGCCAGATGATGCCCCAGAGGATCAGGTAGGAAGAGGAGGTTCGGTAACCTCGCAAGCGGTTGCTGCGCAAGGTTATCTCATCAACCTCGCGCAATGCGTGCCGGGCTTCTGAGGGAGAAAGTTCCATGATCGATGCTCCTGCCAAGTGGAGAAGGCAGCCTGCTTTGCCCAGCATTGCCCTCTGTAACACAGAGTGCATATCTTCCATTACTCTGTCAAGCAGAGTCCTCTGCCTCCTTGTGATCGGGATGCGCGAGCTGAATCTGGCGGAAGCCTTGCAATTTGCTGGAAAGGGGCTTATATCTGCTTCAAATTCTTGATCGTGTGATGAAGAGTGGGCCGCAAGGACCCGCTCTTTTTTATTAGCGCGATCTCCCAATGCATGCACAATGCAGGAGTGAATGCTTGTCGGACGTGACAAACGCAGACAATACCAACGAACCCAGGCTGATCGTCGAAACCGGCCTTGATCAGCGCGTCGCCGCCATCATCGAGCCCGTCCTTGTGGGCATGGGCTTTCGCCTCGTGCGCGTGCGCCTCCTCAATCTGAACGGCCTGACGCTTCAGATCATGACCGAGCGCAACGACGGCACCATGACCGTCGAGGACTGCGAAGAGGTCTCCACGGCCATTTCGCCGGTTCTGGATGTGGAAGATCCGATCGATAAGGCGTATCATCTGGAAGTATCCTCGCCGGGTATCGACCGACCGATGGTGCGCAAATCGGATTTCCAGCGCTGGATCGGCCATATCGTCAAATGCGAAACGTCGATCCTCGTCGAAAGCCGCAAGCGTTTCCGCGGCAAGATCGCCGCTGTCACCGATGACAGCTTCACGATCGAACGCGACGAGGCCACCCGCGGCGAAGAGCTCAGGGTGACCATTCCGTTCAGCACGCTGGCCGATGCCAAGCTGATCCTGACGGACGATCTCATCCGCGACGCTCTGCGCGCCGACAAGCTGGCGAAAGCCCAGGCAGCGAACCAGAACGAAGCGGACGAAGACGAAGAATAACCGATCAACGAACCGCCGGACGGAACGGGAACCCTGAAGGCAGGAAGACGGAGACTTAAGACAATGGCAGTCAGTGCGAACCGGCTAGAACTTCTGCAGATCGCAGATGCAGTGGCGCGCGAAAAGGTCATCGACCGCGAGATCGTGCTTGCCGCAATGGCGGATGCGATCCAGAAGGCGGCGCGCTCGCGTTACGGCACGGAATCGAACATCCGCGCCGACATCAACCCGAAGACGGGCGAGATTCGCCTGCAGCGCCTGCTCGAAGTGGTCGAGAAGGCTGAAGATTATTCCACGCAGATCCCGCTGGAACTGGCCCGCGACCGCAATCCGGACGCAGCCCTCGGCGATTTCATCGCCGATCCGTTGCCGCCGATGGATTTCGGCCGCATCGCCGCGCAGTCGGCCAAGCAGGTCATCGTGCAGAAGGTGCGCGAAGCCGAGCGTGATCGCCAGTTCGACGAATTCAAGGATCGCGTCGGCGAAATCGTCAACGGCACCGTCAAGCGCGTCGAATATGGCAACGTCATCGTCGATCTCGGCCGCGGCGAAGGCATCATCCGCCGCGACGAGATGATCCCGCGCGAAAACTTCCGCTACGGCGACCGCGTCCGCGCCTATGTCTACGACGTCCGTCGCGAACAGCGCGGCCCGCAGATCTTCCTGTCGCGCACGCATCCGCAGTTCATGGTCAAACTCTTCACCATGGAAGTGCCTGAAATCTACGACGGCATCATCCAGGTGAAGTCGGTTGCCCGCGATCCGGGCTCGCGCGCCAAGATCGCCGTCATCTCTAACGACTCGTCGATCGATCCGGTCGGCGCCTGCGTCGGTATGCGCGGTTCGCGCGTTCAGGCCGTCGTCGGCGAACTGCAGGGCGAAAAGATCGACATCATTCCCTGGTCCAGCGAGCCGGCGAACTTCGTCGTCAATGCGCTGCAGCCGGCCGAAGTCGCCAAGGTCGTTCTCGACGAAGATGCAGAACGCATCGAAGTCGTGGTGCCGGACGAGCAGCTGTCGCTGGCCATCGGCCGCCGCGGTCAGAACGTCCGTCTCGCCTCGCAGCTGACCGGCTGGGACATCGACATCATGACGGAAGCCGAGGAATCAGAGCGCCGTCAGAAGGAATTCAACGAGCGCACCAATCTCTTCATGGACGCACTCGACGTTGACGAAATGGTCGGCCAGGTTCTGGCTTCCGAAGGCTTTGCCGCCGTCGAGGAACTGGCCTATGTCGATCTCGACGAAATCTCCTCGATCGATGGCTTCGACGAAGACACCGCGCAGGAAATCCAGACCCGCGCCCGCGAATATCTCGAAAAGCTCGAAGCCGAGATGGACGAGAAGCGCAAGGCGCTCGGTGTTTCCGACGAACTGCGCGAGATCAACGGCATGACCGCCCAGATGATGGTCGCGCTCGGCGAAGACGGCATCAAGACGATCGAGGACTTCGCCGGCTGCGCCGCTGACGACCTCGTCGGCTGGAGCGAGCGCAAGAACGGCGAGACGAAGAAATTCGAAGGTCTGTTCTCCAAGCTCGAAGTCTCGCGCGTCGAAGCCGAACAGATGGTCGTGCAGGCCCGCCTGCTGGCCGGCTGGATCACCGAAGCCGATCTCGCCGCCGAAGCCGAAGAGGCATCGGAGGGTGAAGGCGAGGCCGAGCAGGAAGCATGATGAGCGCAGACGGGCCGAAGGCTCCACCCGAAGACGATGATCTTGCGGGTGACGGCACAAATGGCCGTATGTGCATCGTAACACGCGAAAGCGGATCGCCGGATGAGCTGATCCGCTTCGTCGCCGCTCCGGACGGAACCGTGGTTCCGGATCTGAAGCGGCAGCTGCCGGGACGCGGATGCTGGGTCAAGGTCGACCGGGCGCTCGTGGACAAGGCAGTGGCAAAGAAGTTGTTCTCCCGCGCCCTGAAGGCGGAGGTGGCCGTGCCGAGCGATCTCGGTGCCACCGTCGACCGCCTGCTTGCGGCGCAACTGGCCGGGATGATGAACATGGCTCGCAAGGCGGGCCAGTTCGTATCCGGCTCGTCGAAGGTGGATGGCGCCGTTCGCAACGGCTCGGCACTTGCCGTGTTCCATGCGATCAGCGCTGCCGCCGATGGCGTGCGCAAGATCGACCAGGCGCGCAAGGCCTGGCATCTCGGCATGGAGACCGAAGCGGAAATACCGTCCTTCCGTGTCTTTACGGAGGCGGAAATGGAAGAACTGATGGGCCAGAATGCTTTTATCCATGCCGCAGCGCTTGCAGGGCAGGCGGGTGAGGGTGTAGTGAAGCGCGCAAACCTGCTCGAACGGTACCGCAACGGCGGTCAGTCCCGGGCAACGGGCGGCGCTGGCCGGCGAAAACAATGACGCGGTCACCGGCCTCTGCCGGACGCCTCATTAAGGTACATGCATTGAACGACAGGGTCTGACGGACATTTCCGAGCCCTGTCCGAAGGAACAGGAACGGAATGACCGACAATCAAGACGACAAGACGCTGAGTGTTTCGGGTAAGAAGACCCTCACCTTGAAGCCTTCAGGCGTAAACCAGGGCACCGTGCGCCAGGACATGGGCCGCGGTCGCACCAAGGCGGTCGTGGTTGAGACCCGTAAGCGCCGCCCGCTACGTCCTGAAGACGAAAAGCCAATCACGCCGACGACGACAGCCGCACCTTCGGTGACGCGCGTTGCCGAGCCGACGCCGCAGCCGCCGCGTCCGCCGCAGCCGGCTCCGCGCATTCATCAGCCAGGTGGCCAGCAGCAGCGTCCGGCCCAATCCAACCAGGGCTATCAGCAGCGCCCGCAGCAGGAGCGCTCGTCGCGTCCGGTGGTTCTGAACCATCTGTCGGCCGACGAGATGGACGCTCGCCGCCGCGCGCTCGCCGACGCCCAGGCTCGTGACGCCGCCGATGCCGTTCGTCGCGCCGAGGAAGAAGCACGCCGCCGCGTAGAAGAAGAAGCACGCCGCGTCGCCGAACAGGCCGAGGCCGCTCGCCGGGCTGCCGAAGAGGCTGCTCAGGCCGCAGCAGCCGCCAAGGTCGCGGAACAGGCCCCAGCCGCTCCGGTCGAAGCCAAGGTCGAAGCTCCGAAGCCGGCTACGCAGCCCGCTCCGGCACCGGCCGTCGCACGCCGCCCCGATGCCCCTGCCCCGCAGTCTGCCCGCCCCGGCGCGGCAACCACGGAAGCGCCGGCCAATCGCCGTCGTCCGGGCGGTGAGGAAGAGGAGAGCCGTGGCCCGCCTCGCGGTGCTCCGATCCGCGGCAAGGTTACCCGGCCCGAGCCGGCAAAGCCCGTCACCACACGTCCGAAGACCGACGAAGAGCGTCGCCGCGGCAAGCTGACGGTCACCACGGCTGACGTCGACGAAGACGGCAACGCCCGCGGTCGTTCTCTTTCGGCCATGCGCCGCCGGCAGGAAAAGTTCCGCCGCAGCCAGATGCAGGAGACCCGCGAAAAGATCTCGCGTGAAGTCGTGCTGCCCGAGACCATCACCATTCAGGAACTGTCGCAGCGCATGTCCGAACGCGCCGTCGACGTCATCAAGTACCTGATGAAGGAAGGCCAGATGATGAAGCCGGGCGACGTCATCGACGCCGATCTGGCCGAGCTCATCGCCGGCGAATTCGGCCACACGGTCAAGCGCGTTTCGGAATCCGACGTCGAACAGGGCATCTTCAACGTTGCCGACGAGGAAGGCGAACTGGTTTCCCGTCCGCCGGTCGTGACCATCATGGGTCACGTCGACCACGGCAAGACCTCGCTGCTCGACGCCATCCGCCATGCGAACGTGGTTGCCGGCGAAGCCGGTGGCATCACCCAGCATATCGGCGCCTATCAGGTCGAGCAGAACGGTCAGAAGATCACCTTCATCGACACGCCCGGTCACGCCGCCTTCACGGCGATGCGTGCCCGTGGCGCCCAGGCGACCGACATCGCGATCCTGGTGGTTGCCGCAGACGACAGCGTGATGCCGCAGACGATCGAATCGATCAACCACGCCAAGGCGGCCGGTGTTCCGATCATCGTGGCGATCAACAAGATCGACAAGCACGAAGCCAACCCGCAGAAGGTCCGCACGGAACTGCTGCAGCACGAAGTCTTCGTCGAATCCATGGGCGGTGAAGTGCTCGACGTGGAAGTCTCTGCGAAGAACCGCACCAACCTCGACAAGCTGCTCGAAGCCATCCTGCTGCAGTCGGAAATCCTTGATCTCAAGGCCAATCCGAACCGCACGGCGGAAGGCACCGTCATCGAAGCCCAACTCGATCGCGGCCGCGGCTCCGTCGCCACCGTCCTCGTACAGAAGGGCACGCTGCGTCCGGGCCAGATCGTCGTCGCCGGCGACCAGTGGGGGCGTGTGCGCGCACTCGTCAACGACAAGGGCGAGCATGTGAAGGAAGCCGGTCCGGCCACCCCGGTCGAGGTTCTCGGCCTTTCGGGCACGCCGGCTGCGGGCGACAAGTTCGCCGTCGTCGAAAACGAAAGCCGTGCCCGCGAGATTTCCGAATATCGTCAGCGTCTCGCCCGCGACAAGGCGGCCGCACGCCAGTCCGGTCAGCGCGGTTCGCTCGAACAGATGATGACCCAGCTGCAGAGCGCCGGCGTGAAGGAATTCCCGCTGGTGGTGAAGGGCGACGTGCAGGGCTCGATCGAAGCCATTGCCGGCGCGCTCGACAAGCTCGGCACCGACGAGGTCCGCGCCCGCATCGTCCATTCGGGCGCAGGCGGCATCACGGAATCGGATATTTCGCTGGCGGAAGCCTCGAACGCGGCCATCATCGGCTTCAACGTTCGCGCCAACGCCCAGGCACGCCAGTTCGCCGAGCGCGAAGGCATCGAAATCCGCTACTACAACATCATCTACGACCTGGTGGATGACGTGAAGGCGGCGATGTCGGGCCTGCTCTCTCCGGAGCGCCGCGAAACCTTCCTCGGCAATGCCGAGATCCTCGAGGTGTTCAACATCACGAAGGTCGGCAAGGTCGCGGGTTGCCGCGTCACCGAAGGCAAGGTCGAGCGTGGCGTCGGCGTCCGCCTGGTTCGCGACAACGTCGTCATCCACGAAGGCAAGCTCAAGACGCTCAAGCGCTTCAAGGACGAAGTCTCCGAGGTCAACATGGGCCAGGAATGCGGCATGGCCTTCGAAAACTACGAAGACATCCGCGTCGGCGATACGATCGAGTGCTTCCGCGTCGAGCACATCACCCGCACACTGTAATCGATCCTTCGATTTGCGAGATACAAAACCGCCGGCCAAAACCGGCGGTTTTTTCTTAGGCGAAACCGGGCGAGAATGAGCTGCAGCCATGACGATAGAGCCTGAAGACGATCGTTCCATCACCGTCTCCTTCGTTCGCCAGCCGGCAGAGCATGTTGACGTCATGCGTCAGGCAGGGCGGCGCCTCGCCCTTCGCCGACCTGCCAACGCCCATAATCGGGCCGCCTGGTTCTTCGTCTCGGCAATCGGTGTCGGCGCGGGTCTGCCGGTGCTGTTTCATTTGCTGCGCGCATATATCTTCGTACCTGTCTTCGGAATGTCGCGATCCATGGATCTCGGCGACATGGCGATCATCTGGCTTATCCCCACCCTGATCATCTATGCGTTCATCCTGATCTACTCGCGCTGGCTCACGCGACGGCGTCTCGCCGCGATGCAATCGCGCATACGGCCCGACGTCGCCATCACCGTGACGATCACATCTGAGGGCGGCACGTGGGCTTCGGCACAGACATCGATCTGGCTTGGTTGGCGCGAGATCCGCAATATAGGGCGTCGCAACGGGCGCATCGAATTCGACACCGAATCCTTCGTCACCTATATCCCGACGTCCGCTTTTGCCGATCAGGCGGCACAGGACGCCGCTTTTGCAAGGATTCTCGGCTTCTGGCGGGCGGCAAACCCGGTCCAGCCTTGACCTTTGCGCCGGATCGAGTCATGTGACCCGCTTTATCGCGTCCAAGGGACGCTGCTAACGGAACAACCATGACCAGACCAACTTCTTCCGCGCCTTCGCAGCGCATGCTTCGCGTCGGCGAGCAGGTGCGCTCAGCGATCACGCAGGTTCTGCAGCGCGGCGAAGTGCGCGACGACCTGATCGAGCGCACCGTGATCTCCATTTCCGAGGTGCGCATGTCACCGGATCTGAAGATCGCCACCGCCTTTGTGACCCCGCTCGGCGTTTCCGACCACAACGCCGTCATCGAGGCGCTGAACCGCCATGCGAAATATATCCGCGGCCGTCTCGGCCCGCAGCTTCGCCAGATGAAGTACATGCCGGAAGTCCGCTTCCGCGACGATACGAGCTTCGACAATTACAAGAAGATCGATGCGCTGCTGCGCTCGCCCGAGGTCAGCCGCGACCTCGAAGACGACAACGACCAAGATCAATAACAGAGACAGAGAATGTCCAAGCCACGCAAGCCCAAGGGCCGCCCGATTTCGGGCTGGCTCATCCTCGACAAGCCGATCGATTTCGGCTCGACTGAAGCTGTTTCCAAGATCAAGTGGCTGTTCAAGGCCCAGAAGGCCGGCCATGCCGGCACGCTCGACCCGCTCGCCTCCGGCATGCTGCCGATCGCGCTCGGCGACGCCACCAAGACGGTTCCCTACGTCATGGACGGCCGCAAGATCTATGAATTCACCGTGACCTGGGGTGAGGAACGCGCTTCCGACGACCTCGAAGGCGAAGTGACCGCCACATCGGACAAGCGTCCGGGCGAAGAGGACATCCGCGCGCTGCTGCCGAACTATACCGGCGTCATCCAGCAGATCCCGCCGCAGTTTTCCGCCATCAAGATCGCAGGCGAACGCGCATACGATCTGGCTCGCGAGGGCGAGACGGTCGAGATCCCCTCGCGCGAGGTCGAAATCTTCCGCCTGACGCTGCTTGCCTGCCCCGATGCCAACACGGCGCATTTCGAAGTCGAATGCGGCAAGGGTACCTATGTACGCGCGCTTGCCCGCGATTTCGGCCGCGACCTCGGCTGCTATGGCCATATTTCCGGCCTGCGCCGCAGCTTCGTCGCTCCCTTCGCCGAAGAGACGATGGTGCCGCTTGCCGATCTCGTGGCGCTTGAAGCGATCGAGGATGCGGACGAGCGGCTTGCAGCCCTCGATGCCCTGCTGATCGACACGGCGGAGGCCCTGTCGTCTCTGCCGCATCTCGTCATCACGGATGATCAGGCGCATCGCCTGAAGATGGGCAACCCGATCCTGGTGCGCGGCCGCGATGCGCCGGTTGCCGAGACCGAGGCCTACGCCACGGCGCGCGGCAAGCTGATCGCCATCGGCGAGATCGGCCAGGGCGAATTCCGCCCCAAGCGCGTCTTCGGCTGACCTTCGGCCAGCCGGCACAGGCGGCTATTGCGAGACAATGGCGATGCGATATGCTCCCCGACGGGCCATGGCGGCCCGTTCAAGGGGGGAGAACATGCGCAGAATGACCATCGGGATACTGGCAGTCCTTTCATTGTTCCTCACAATGGCGAGTGCGAATTCCGCCGAGCGCTGGGCCAGTCTGCCGGCTTTCCCGCCCATGCCGCAGCCGAAAACGAGCGGCATGGCCGATGTCAACGACATCAAGATGTATTACGCCGAATACGGAGCCGGCGACCCCATCCTCTTCATCCACGGCGGTCTCGGGAATGCTGACATCTGGGGCCATCAGGTTGCCGACTTCTCCAAGGATCATCTCGTCATCGTTGCCGACAGCCGCGGACACGGCCGTTCGACGCGCAGCCAGCAGCCCTTCGGCTACGACCTGATGACCGCGGACTACGTCGCGCTGCTCGACTATCTGAAGATCGACAAGGTGACGCTGGTCGGCTGGTCCGACGGCGGCATCATCGGCATCGACATGGCGACGAAGCATCCCGAAAAGCTGACGCGCGTGATCGCCCAGGCGGCCAATGTCACCACCGACGGCGTCAAGCCCGACGTCATGAGCAACAAGACCTTCAACGACTACATTAATGTCGCCGGCGACTACTACAAGAAGCTGTCGCCGACGCCGAACGAATACGATGCCTTCGTCAACCAGATCTCGCAGATGTGGGCGACGCAGCCGGCATGGACCGCAGCCGACCTCGGCAAGATCACGGTGCCCGTGACGCTTGCGATCGGCGACCATGACGAGGCGGTCAAGCTCGACCATACGCAGATGATGGCAAAGGAGATCCCAGGCGCCAAGCTCGTCATCCTGAAGGACGCCAGCCATTTCGCCATGCTGCAGGACCCAGAAGGCTACGATGCGATGATCCGGAATGCCATGGCGGGCCGCTGAAAAGCGCCCCGGGGAGAAGCCTCTTTCCATTGCCGCTCATTTGGTTTATAGGCAGCGCCAGCATCAGGCATGCCTGATTGCATTCGCGGCCAATGCTGGACGACATCCCGGCGTTTGGCGACTTCAATCTCCTCTCATAGAAAGGATCATCCGATGTCGATCACTGCTGAGCGCAAGGCTGCGCTGATCAAGGAATACGCTACCGTCGAAGGCGACACCGGTTCTCCGGAAGTCCAGGTTGCGATCCTGACCGAGCGCATCAACAACCTCACGGACCATTTCAAGGACCACAAGAAGGACAACCACTCCCGTCGTGGCCTTCTGACGATGGTTTCCAGCCGCCGCTCGCTTCTTGACTACCTCAAGAAGAAGGACGAAGGCCGTTATACCAAGCTGATCACCAGCCTCGGTATCCGCCGCTAATAGAATCTCCGGCGGGCGTTCTGCTGAACGCCCGCCGGATGCTTATGAGGGGTATGAACCCTCAAGACTGTTTCGCTTGGCGCCTTTACATTGGCGCAACGCGAAGCTGCCGGCGGGCCGGATGGGCCGGACCTGCCAAAAACAACCGTTGACCTGTCATGGGGCAGGATTGCTGGATGCTTTCAGCCGAAGCCTAGCGCTTCGGCCTGATTTCGAAAGCCTCTCGTTGTCTTGCCCGTGATGCGTCACATTTCGTGCGGTTGAAGATGCGCCCTGCCGAAATCGTCGGCCACGGCGCCTTTTCCCGCATAGTGCAAGGATAAGATATGTTCGATATCCATACCGTAGAAATCGAGTGGGCAGGCCGCCCGCTGAAGCTGGAAACCGGCAAGATCGCCCGCCAGGCCGATGGCGCCGTCGTCGCCACCTATGGCGAGACCGTAGTGCTTGCGACCGTCGTTTCCGCCAAGTCGCCGAAGCCGGGCCAGGACTTCTTCCCGCTCACCGTCAACTACCAGGAAAAGACCTATGCCGCCGGCAAGATCCCCGGCGGCTACTTCAAGCGCGAGGGACGTCCGAGCGAAAACGAAACGCTCGTTTCCCGCCTGATCGACCGCCCGATCCGCCCGCTCTTCCCGGAAGGCTACAAGAACGACACCCAGGTTGTCGTCACCGTCATCCAGCATGACCTCGAAAACGATCCGGACATCCTGTCCATGGTCGCGACGTCTGCAGCCCTGACGCTCTCCGGCATTCCGTTCATGGGCCCGATCGGCGGCGCCCGCGTCGGTTACATCAACGGCGAATACGTGCTGAACCCGCATCTCGACGAGATGGACGAGTCGACCCTCGACCTCGTCGTCGCCGGTACGCAGGACGCCGTTCTGATGGTTGAGTCCGAAGCCAAGGAACTGCCTGAAGACGTCATGCTCGGCGCCGTCATGTTCGGTCATCGCGGCTTCCAGCCTGTGATCGACGCGATCATCCAGCTCGCCGAAGTCGCCGCCAAGGAACCGCGCGATTTCACGCCGGAGGATTTCTCCGCGCTCGAAACCGAAATGCTCGGCCTTGCCGAAGGCGAACTGCGCGAAGCCTACAAAATCACCCAGAAGGCCGATCGCTACGCCGCCGTCGACGCCGTCAAGGCGAAGGTCAAGGCACACTTCCTTCCCGAGGAAGGCGAAGCCAAGTACACGGCCGAAGAAGTTGGCGCCATCTTCAAGCACCTTCAGGCCAAGATCGTTCGCTGGAACATTCTCGACACCTCGAGCCGCATCGACGGCCGCGACCTGTCGACCGTTCGTCCGATCGTCTCGGAAGTCGGCCTGCTGCCGCGCACGCACGGCTCGGCTCTCTTCACCCGCGGTGAAACGCAGGCAATCGTCGTCGCCACGCTCGGCACCGGCGAAGACGAGCAGTATGTCGACAGCCTGACGGGCATGTACAAGGAGCGCTTCCTGCTCCATTACAACTTCCCTCCCTACTCGGTTGGCGAAACCGGCCGCATGGGCTCCCCGGGCCGCCGCGAAATCGGTCACGGCAAGCTCGCATGGCGCGCTATCCGCCCGATGCTGCCGTCGGCTGAGCAGTTCCCCTACACGCTGCGCGTCGTCTCCGAGATCACCGAGTCGAACGGCTCGTCCTCGATGGCAACAGTTTGCGGCACCTCGCTCGCTCTGATGGACGCCGGCGTTCCGCTGGCCAAGCCGGTTGCCGGTATTGCCATGGGTCTGATCCTGGAAGGCGAACGCTTCGCGGTTCTTTCCGACATTCTCGGCGACGAAGACCACCTCGGCGACATGGACTTCAAGGTCGCCGGCACTGCCGACGGCATCACCTCGCTGCAGATGGACATCAAGATCGCCGGCATCACCGAAGAGATCATGAAGGTCGCTCTCAGCCAGGCACAGGGCGGTCGCGCCCACATCCTCGGCGAAATGGCCAAGGCCATCACCGAAAGCCGCGGCCAGCTCGGCGAATTCGCACCGCGCATCGAAGTCATGAACATTCCGGTCGACAAGATCCGCGAAGTCATCGGCTCCGGCGGCAAGGTCATCCGCGAAATCGTCGAAAAGACCGGTGCGAAGATCAACATCGAAGACGACGGCACCGTCAAGATCGCCTCGTCTTCCGGCAAGGAAATCGAAGCGGCCCGCAAGTGGATTCACTCGATCGTCGCCGAGCCGGAAGTCGGCCAGATCTACGAAGGCACTGTTGTCAAGACCGCCGACTTCGGCGCCTTCGTCAACTTCTTCGGCGCCCGTGACGGCCTCGTTCACATCTCGCAGCTCGCTTCCGAGCGCGTTGCCAAGACGCAGGACGTCGTCAAGGAAGGCGACAAGGTCTGGGTCAAGCTGCTCGGCTTCGACGAGCGCGGCAAGGTTCGCCTGTCCATGAAGGTCGTCGATCAGGCAACCGGCCAGGAAATCGCCGCCGACAAGAAGAAGGACGACGCGGCCGAATAAGCCCGCGCCTTCATCGACGTTCCGGGGCGCGGGATTTTTTCCGCGCCCCTTTTTGTATTGAATGCCGCCGGCTTGGCCCGCTTTCGTTGAAACCGTGTTCCCGGCCCCTCACCCTAGCCCTCTCCCCGCACATGCGGGGAGAGGGGATCATGACCGTGCTCGATCACTATCCTCCCCATCCGGAGGCATGTCGTCTTGCTCTGTCGTCCCCTCTCCCCGTTTCAACGGGGAGAGGGTTAGGGTGAGGGGCAAGCATGCTCAAGTAAGCGGCGCATATCCGACAGACGAAACCCATTCCCGAGACGAGACCACGCCCATGAGCCGCGATGCCCTGAAGACCCTGTTTCACCCCTTTGCCTCCGGCACTGTCGACGCGCCCGGCGAGGGTCAGCGCATCCTGTTTCTCGGCGCCGAAGCGGGTTTCTCGCTGCCGGGGGGCTTTGCCGCCGAGTTGTCCGCCGTTCAGGGCTTCCGCCCCTTCTATCGCCAGCTGCAGGCGCAGCGCATCAATGTGACGCCGGAGATCGAAGGCGACGGCTATGATGGCGCGCTGGTGCTTTGCGGCAAACACAAGGGCGAGAATGAAGATCATATCGCCGAAGCGCTTGCTCGCGTTAGGGAAGGCGGCCTCATCGTCGTTGCCGGCGGCAAGGAAGACGGCATCCAGCCATTGCGCAAGCGCATCGAGGCCTTCGGTCTCGCAATCGAGCACATGCCGAAATATCACGGCGTTGCCTTCTGGTTTGCACGCCCTGCCGACATCAAGGCGGCGACGGCACAGCTTGCGAAGCCGGCAACACGTGTCGAGGGCCGCTTCACCACGGCGCCAGGCATGTTCTCCCATGACCGGATCGATGCCGGCTCGGAACTGCTCGCCTCGCGTCTGCCGACCGACTTTGCCGGCGACGCCGCCGATTTCGGTGCCGGCTGGGGCTACCTCTCCGTCGAGCTCGCGACGAAATCACCGAGGATCGAGCGTATCGACCTCTACGAGGCCCACTACGGCGCTCTGGAGGCCGCGCGCGCCAATCTGCTGGCAAACTGCCCGAAGGTCGCCCAGCGCTTCTTCTGGCACGATCTCACGAGCGAGCCGGTCAAGGACAAGTACGACCTTATCATCATGAACCCGCCCTTCCATGAGGGCCATGCCGCCGAGCCCTCGCTCGGCCAGGCGATGATCAAGACCGCCGCGTCGGCCCTGCGCGGCAGCGGACGGCTCATGCTGGTCGCCAATCGCGGCCTGCCCTACGAGCCGGTTCTGGCGGAAAACTTCAAGGAGTTCGGCGAAACCTGCCGCAATGCCCGCTTCAAGGTTCTCTGGGCAAAGAAGTAAGCGACGAAGGCGGCCGATCGGCCGCCTTTCCTTTATGGATCAGGTCTCTTCGGCGCGACGCTTCCGGGGCACAAGGTAATCCCGCAGGATCAGAAAGTTTCTTTCAACGAGAAACCAGAGCGTCGCGGCAGCAAGGAAGCAGGTGGCGAGATAGATGATGAAGCCCGACAGCCCCTGAAGATTGTCCCGCCCGAACACCATCTGATCGATATGATAGATGCCCTTATGGGTCAGATAGAGGCTGTAGGACAGCGTTGCGATACCTGATATGGCCGGCAGGTGCCAGCGCCCGATCTTGCGCTGCAAGTCCAGTAATGCGCCAAGGATGAGCGCTGTGCCCGCCGAGAGCAGCGGAAAGCCGACGACCGCGCCTAGCAGAGGCTGAAATACCAGCGGCAGACTGGTTTCGGCAAACGGGCCACGAACGGAAAAGATTACGAGCGCCGCCGTCACTGCCACGCCGCCGATGCCGAGCGCGATGTAAGGCGGCATATACCGTGCCCACAACAGCGGCTTAAACAGCCTGATCGCAGCGAGAACGACACCGAAGGTCAGCCCATCGAGCCGATTGTAGGTCGGGTAATAGATATCCCTGAGATAGACGGCGAGCGCCTCCCTGTAAGCCTGTATTTCAACCAGCGGGCCGACTTGGCTCTGCCATAGCGCTAGCCTCAAGCCCATGCCGGCAATAACGATGGTCGCAACGAGAAGGGCGACGGAGACCATCGTCGCGCGGCGCTTCAACAAGACGACGAGAAGCGGCAGGAGAAGATAGAAATGCTCCTCGACGCTCAGCGACCAGGCCTCGGTGAACGCGCCGCCGAGGCGCGGATCGAGCCCGAAATTGACCGTGAAAGTCAGGAAACGCCAGAAGGATTGCATCGTCGGCGCATCTCGGAGAGACGGGACGAGCGTGTAGACTGCGAGCACAAGCAGGAAGGCCGGCAATATGCGGAACGCGCGGCGCATATAGAAGGTCTTGAAATCGATGGCATTGCGGCGCGCGGCCTCTGCCATCAGCTGGTTTCCGATGAGATAGCCACTCAGCACGAAGAAGATGTCGACGCCGATCCAGCCATAGGGCTGGATGCCGGCAAGCGGCAGCGGCGTTGCCTCTGCGGGCAGATGCACAAGCATGACCAGCAGGATGGCGACCGCCCGCAATAGATCCGGCCCCAATGCCCTCGAGGTGGCAGCGGTTTCTAGCGACGTCGTCTCGTCCAACGGATCGAGCGGCTTGGAATTGGCAACAGTTATGGTGTTCACGGCTGGGGTTCCCGTAAATGGTCAATGAACGCCGATGGACATGCAGGAAATACTGTTGATTGCCTGCCTTGTATCGGAATTCCGGCCAGCCGTAACGGGCCATCCCCGGCAAGATAGAATTAACCTAAAATTTTCGTAAAATCTTATCGAATGGATATTAACGGGCCGATTCGAGGCTCCACCCATGCGCGAAACCATCCATAGATTCGCCTCTATTCGAAGAGAGGTTCCTCTTTCGAATGGCCAAAGGTTTTCGCAAGAGGGGGAAGCCGACGATGGATGTTACGCGCCGCATGGTGCTGCAAGGCGGCCTGCTGACCCTTGCCTCAACATTGCCGGCCGTGAGCGGAGCAGTCTCAGTTGCTCCGACCTGGCCGTCATCTCTGGTGGAAGCAGCAAGAGCGCAGATCGGCGTGACCACGCGCTATGACCCCACCTATGTCAAACTGGCCTATCCGGGCGGCGATGTGGCCCCAGATCGCGGCGTTTGCACCGACGTCGTCATCCGTGCCTATCGCCGCGCCTTCGGGCTCGATCTGCAAAAGCTGCTGCACGAAGACATGAAGGCCAATTTCTCCGCCTACCCCAAGGCATGGGGCATGAAGGCGCCTGATCCCAATATCGATCACCGCCGCGTGCCTAATCTTGCCGTCTATTTTGTCAGGCGGAAGGCCGCATTGCCATTGCAAGACGATTTCGCGGCCTATCGCCCCGGCGACCTCGTCACACAGATGCTTCCCGGCAATCTCACCCACATCGTCATCGTCTCATCAAAAACATCGACTGAAGTGCCGGGACGTCCGCTGGTCATCCAGAACATCGGCGCCGGGGCAAGCGAGGACGATACGCTGTTTGCCTATCAGCGGACGGGGCATTATCGATTCGCGCCCTCAGCGGCCTGACCCGAGCGCGTCAAGGGCGAGCGAACACCTATCGCGATCTGGCGGTTCTCTCGGACCACTCCTGGCGCAGAACCGCATAAACATATTCGTCCCCCCAAACACCGTTGAAACGGTCATTCTGGACGAGATGCGCCTCACGCCGCAGGCCGAGCCGTTCGACGACGCCGACGGAACCGGCATTCTTCGCGTCGAGCCGCGCAAAGATCCGATGAAAACCGAATTTTTCGAAGCCAAGGCTGATGACGGCTTCGACTGCTTCGGTGGCGTAACCCTTGCCGGCATAGGCCGGATTGAAGATATAGCCAACCTCGGCCTGCAGAGCGGCCTTGTTGGTGAGCTTCAAGCTTACCTGACCGAGCAGGGCGTCATCCTCACGTCGGACAACGGCGCAGCGGAGAATATCGCCATCATCAGACAAACGCGTGTTGAAACTCGCGTCGAAACGCTCCCGGAGCTCCTCTTCCGATGGAGGGTCGCTGTAAAGATAGCGATAGATCTCCGGCAAGGAGCGATAGGCACGGTAGGCTTCGAAATCCTGCGGGACAAATCCCCGAAGGATAAGACGGTCGGTCGATGCAAAGGGTTCTGCGTCACTGGACGTCATCGGGAATCCTTTGGAGGATATCCGGAAATTCGATCCTCCCGGTCAAAGACCGGAAGGATAATTCAAATCGCAGCGCTTATTCCGCATCCGCGCTCGACAGTGTTTCCAGCGTCGGCATCGAGGTGATGTTGTAGCCGGCATCGACGAAGTGGATTTCGCCGGTCACGCCTGCCGAAAGATCCGACAGGAGGTAGAGCGACGACGAGCCGACCTGGTCGATCGTGACGGACTTGCGCAGCGGCGCGTTGCGCTGGTTCCACGACAGGATGGCGCGGGCGTCGGAAATGCCGGCGCCGGCCAGCGTGCGGATCGGGCCGGCGGAGACGGCGTTGACGCGAATGCCGCGCGGGCCGTAATCGGCGGCGAGATAGCGAACGGACGCCTCGAGCGCGGCCTTGGCGACGCCCATGACGTTGTAGTTCGGGATCACGCGCGTCGAGCCGTTATAGGTCAGCGTCAGCATGCTGCCGCCTTCGGTCATCAGGTCGGCGGCGCGCTTGGCAATCTCGGTGAAGGAGAAGCAGGATATCACCATGGTGCGGGTGAAATTCTCCCGCGTGGTGTTGGCATAGAGCCCCTTCAGCTCGTTCTTGTCGGAAAAGCCGATGGCGTGGACGATGAAGTCCAGCTTGCCCCAGCGCTCCTTGATGGCGTCGAAGACGGAATCGACCGAAGCCAGATCCTCGACGTCGCAAGGCAGCAGGAAATCCGAACCGACTTCGGCTGCGAGCGGCTTGACGCGCTTGCCGAGTGCTTCGCCCTGAAATGTAAAAGCCAGTTCGGCGCCTTCGGCCGCGAGCGCCTTTGAAATGCCCCAGGCAATCGAGTGATTGTTTGCGACGCCCATGATGAGGCCGCGCTTACCCTGCATGATTCCGGTCATTGCCTTATCCGTTGTAGCGCTGGAATACGAGCGTGGCGTTGGTGCCGCCGAAGCCGAAAGAATTCGAAAGAGCGATGTCGATCTTGGCATCGTCGATGCGCTTGCGCACGATCGGCACGCCTTCGAATTCCGGATCGAGTTCGGTGATATGAGCGCTTTCCCCGATGAAACGCTCCTGCATCATCAGGATCGAATAGATCGATTCCTGAACGCCTGCTGCGCCGAGCGAATGGCCCGTCAGCGACTTGGTCGACTGGATCGGCGGGATCTTGTCGCCAAAGACTTCGCGGATCGCGCCGATTTCCTTGCTGTCGCCCACCGGCGTCGAGGTGCCGTGGGTATTGATGTAGTCGATATCGCCCTTCACGGTGGCGAGCGCCTGGCGCATGCAGCGCGCGGCACCCTCGCCCGACGGCGCGACCATGTCATAACCGTCCGAGGTGGCGCCGTAGCCGACGATTTCGGCATAGATCTTGGCGCCGCGTGCCTTGGCATGCTCAAGCTCTTCCAGAACCAGCACGCCGGCACCGCCGGCGATGACGAAACCGTCACGCTTGGCGTCATAGGCACGTGAAGCGGTTTCCGGATGATTCTCGTTGAAATCGGAGGACATGGCGCCCATGGCGTCGAAGAGGTTCGACATGGTCCAGTCGAGGTCCTCGTGGCCGCCGGCGAACATCACATCCTGCTTGCCCCACTGGATCATTTCGGCGGCATTGCCGATGCAGTGCGCCGAGGTCGAGCAGGCGGACGAGATGGAGTAGTTGACGCCGTGGATCTTGAACCAGGTAGCCAACGTTGCCGAGGCGGTCGACGACATCGACTTCGGCACGGCAAACGGGCCGATGCGCTTCGGGCTGTTGTTCTTGCGGGTGATGTCGGCCGCCTCGATCAGCGTGCGGGTCGACGGGCCGCCGGAACCCATGATGATGCCGGTGCGCTCGTTGGTGATGTCACCTTCCTCAAGCCCGCTATCGGCGATCGCCTGCTTCATGGCCACATGGTTCCAGGCGCCGCCCTGCGACAGGAAGCGCATGGCGCGGCGATCCACCAGTTCGGTCGTGTCGATGTTCGGCGCGCCCCAAACCTGGCACTTGAAGCCGTGCTCGGCGAAATCGGGGGAGAAGGAAATGCCGGATTTGGCGTCGCGCAGCGAGGCGGTCACTTCTTGAGCGTTGTTTCCAATCGAAGAGACAATACCCAGACCCGTAACTACTACCCGTCTCATGTCGATGACCTTTTCTAAAACATCTGTCTTTGTGGAGGCGGCGGCGCCGCGGTTCAGGCGACCTTGTCTTTCGACAGGCCCACACGCAGGTCCGTCGCCTGATAGATGGTTTCGCCATCGGCCTTCAGCCAGCCATCGGCGGTGCCGAGGACGAGACGGCCGCGCATGACGCGCTTGAAGTCGATGCCATATTCGAGAAGCTTCGTATCCGGGCGAACCATGCCCTTGAACTTCACTTCGCCCGTGGAAAGCGCCATGCCGCGACCGGGCTCGCCGAGCCAGCCGAGGAAGAAGCCGGTCAACTGCCACATGCCGTCGAGGCCGAGGCAGCCCGGCATGATCGGATTGCCGGCAAAATGGCACGGGAAATACCAATCGTCGGGACGCACGTCATATTCGGCGCGGATGAAGCCCTTGTCGAAGGCACCGCCGGTCTCGGAAATTTCAGTAATGCGGTGGACCATCAGCATCGGCGGCAAGGGAAGCTGTGCATTGCCCGGGCCGAACAGCTCGCCGCGGCCGCAGGACAGAATTTCCTCGTAATTGAAGCTGGATTGTCTCGTCGTCATAAAAATTCCGTTTCCCCCGCATGAATGCCGATGGATGTGAAGCTTTAGTGCAAGATCGACAGAAAATGAAGCGCAACCATCACACTCTCATTCGCCTATCCGATCGAACGCACTAGCCCTTATGTGGTGGTCGCATACAGGAACGCCAGAGCCGCTACCAGTGCCAAATGCGGCAAAAGCCCGATTTTTCCGGCTTTTGAGCACCTTCCCACCCCATTGAAACTATTGAAAGCAATCAAGGCAAAAGTTATATGGCTTAGTAAAGAATTATAGAGATCAGGAATCCGGAGTCCCTGAATGGCGGAAGAAGCCGAAATCGCGATCGAGAGCAGGCTGCGCAACGTAGGCCTCAGGCCGACCAGGCAGCGGATCGCGCTGGGGGATCTTCTTTTCGCCAAGGGAAACCGCCATCTGACCGTGGAAGAGCTTCACGAGGAAGCCGTTGCCGCCGGCGTGCCCGTCTCCCTGGCCACGGTCTATAATACGCTGCATCAGTTCACCGAAGCCGGCCTGATCCGGGTGCTCGCCGTCGAGAGCGCCAAGACCTATTTCGACACCAACGTCTCCGATCACCATCACTTCTTCGTGGAAGGGCATAACGAGGTGCTGGATATTCCGATCAGCAACCTGACGATCGGCAACCTGCCGGAGCCGCCGAAAGGCATGGAAATCGCCCATGTCGACGTGGTGATCCGCTTGCGCCGCAAGCAGCGGTAAAAGACAACGACGGCTGGACTGTCTCACGGCTCCCAACAAAGCCGCCCATTATTAGCGAATTACATCACATCGTCCGGATGCCGGCCCGGCTTATGGTGGTAGGTCGGGAAGGTCCAGCCGAACCAGAGCGCGCCGCCGCGCACGGCGAAAGCCGCGGCAACTCCTAGCCCGGCCGACGCATAGAGCGGCAGCATCGTCGCGTTGGCGGCGGTGAAGACACCAGCACCGACGAGGGCGGCCGTCACGTAGATCTCCGGCCGCAGCAGAACCGAGGGTTCATTCGCCAAGAGATCGCGCAGGATGCCGCCGAAGGTCGCCGTCAGCGCGCCGGTGACGATCGCGACGGTGGGAGAGCCCGTCGCCGCCATGCCCTTGGCCGCGCCCATCACGCAATAGGCCGATAGGCCGACGGCATCGAGCCAGAGAAGCAGCCGGTAGCGCGATTCGAACAGGTGGGCGGTGAAGAAGAACAGCACCCCGACCACCGCGCAGATGATGATATAGGTCGGGTTCAGCACCCAGAAGACCGGCACCCGGCCAAGGACGATATCACGCAACGTGCCGCCGCCGATGCCGGTAACCGCCGCCAGGAACATGAAGCCGATCAGGTCGAGCTGCTTGCGCGAGGCCGCGAGCGCGCCGGTTGCGGCAAAAAGGGCGACGCCGACATAATCAAGAAACGAGAGAAGCGACATCGAAAACTCCAGCGGAACGCCCGCGATTTTCCGAAATGAATCACGACGGCAAGGGCCGCGCAAGCAGGCACATGCAAAGATGCCGCAGCGGTTGCGGCTGTTGTCGCGGCCGCGACGGCGCTTCGAAAGGAATCCCCCGTGAAATCCCTGCTGATCGTAATCCTCAACCTCGTCGCACTCGTGATCATGCCCGTCGTGGCCGAGGCGCAGCAATCGATCCTGCAGGACCCCGTGGCCTACGAGAAGGATCACTTCACCAAGAGCTGCGACGGCCAGGTGAGCTTCGGCGATCATTTCGCCACCCAGCAGGACATCAACAACGACAAGCTGATGGATATCGTCATCAACGAGGGCGAGATCACCTGCAAGGGCGAAAAGCAGGCCTACTGCACCGACGAGGGTTGCCCTTACAATTTCTACGTCCAGGTGGCCGAGGGCGGCTACCTGCTGATCGCCACGGCGCAGATCTATGGCTATGATTTCATACAGCGCTTCGGCAACATGGTGCTGGTCATGAAGATGCATCCGCGTTTCTGCGACCGCAAGGAAGGCGAGGCCGTCTGCGAAATCACGGTCCGGGTCCGCGGCACCAAGTTCGTCACCATTTCCCAGAAATAGGATTTACAGCGCGGACCGTCTTGCGGCCCGGACACGTGGCTACGGTCCGGGACACGTCGTCACGGTCCGGGACACGTCGTCACGGTCCGGGATAAAGCGCCGAAGTGCGACCTACGAAATAATAGCCGACGAGGCCGACCCATTCGCGCAGGCCCGTCGCCAGCAGCTGCGCATTGCGCGAGGGCTGGGTGAAATCGAAGCCGAGCCTTTCCTTGCCGGTGCTGCGATAATCGACCGGCCACGGCACGACGGGAATGCCCTGCTTGCGGAAGATGCCCATCGAGCGCGGCATATGGAAGCCGGAGGTAATCAAAAGGCAATCCGAAAGCCCGTTCTGGGCGAGCAGCTCCTTGGTGTTGACCGCATTCTCGAAGGTAGTGCGCGAGGTCTTGTCCTCGACCATGCGGCTTGTCGGGATGCCGAGCGCGGTGAAGAAACGCTCGGAAATGACGGCATCGCCCTCATACGTCCCGCCGATCGAGCCATCACCGCCCGAAATCACGATGCGCGCCTGCGGGTATCTTTGCGCCAGGCGCAGTGCCTCGATGAGGCGGTCGCCGGCCGAATCGAGCTCGTAGCCGCCACGCGCCGTCGTCACCTCGTTCTGCGTCGCGCCGCCAAGCACGATCATGCACTTCAGATCGGCCGGATCGGCAGCGGGATGCGGAAAGCGCTCTTCCAGCCCCTGAACGACATAAGCGCCGGCCGTCGTATAGAGCGAGACGAACAGGATCAGCACCGACAGCAGCGAGGAGACAATTGCGGTGGCACGCCAGCGCAAGAGAACGGCGATAAAGGCCAGAAGGACGAAGAGAAAGGCCAGCGACAGCGGCTGACCAAAGATCCAGACAAGTTTCGAAAAAACGAACACGGCATATCCTTACGCTTGTCGGCAAAACGATTCGACTTCCTCCCTAGCAGATTTTGTGCGCTGCAATGTGGCTATTTCGCCCGTGGCGCTGCGGGAGCCGCCATTATCAGCCGCTGGTTGAAACGGCGCTGCAGCCGGCGCGGAATGAAAAGCGTCGATAACGCCAGCGCGAGCGCGACCATCGAAACCAGCCAGAGCGCCCGGGCGCCGAGACTATTGGCGAGAAGCGCGCCAATGATGGCGCCCGATATCATGCCGCTCCAAGGTACGATCTGCACCCGCCAGGCAAAATCCCGATCGCCCAGCAGAAAGCGGCCGATGCCGCGACCGAAGCGCGAGAGCGCGCCGGTCACATAGGTCAGGCCGATCGGCAAGCCTTCGATATGCTCGACCGTGGCATTGACCATCCCCATTGCGAGCACGACGAGATAGAACTGCACGAGAACCAGCGACGGCTCGCCAAAGCCGGCGGCCATCGCGAGAAGGATGCTGACGCAGGCAAGCACCACGAAAGCCCGCCGATCCGCCGCATGGGCAACGACGATCCCAAGCGCATTGCCGGCAATGAAGGTCAGAATGGCGGAAAACAGCACCGCCGCATGACCGAAATCCCCCGTTCCCAAAGCAATCGCCGCCCGCGTCGTATTGCCCGTCATGAAGGACACGAAATTCCCCGTCAGCATCAGCCCGACGGCATCGGTCATCCCGGCCAGAAAGGCGATCGAGGCAACAAGCGAAAGCCCCGTCACGGTGCGGCGGGTTCTGATGAGACGACGGCGGCGCTGTCTGGTCATGGGCGATTCGGGGTGTGGTTAAGGAGGATGGGAGGCTAGCACGGAGTTGGGGGTGCGGAGGATGCGGCGTTCGCTCGACACAAAGAATCTTGCCGAAGCGCGCTTATAATCTCTTCTTGGCAAAGGCGCGTCCTGATCCGGATTTGAGATATTTTTCGAACGCTTGTGCCTGCGCCTCATCGGAAAAGCCGATGTAGGTTTTGACCAACCACGGCGCATATTTCGATGTGTGAGGCACTTCTCCGGCATTGTGCTTCGCCAGGCGGGCTTTTAGATCTCCAGTCACACCAACATAGTGACGATCAGGAAACTCACAGCTTTGAAGGATATAAACATATTTCATACACAAGATGATAGCGTACGGCCGCAAAAGCACAACCAGAGCGCTATTTCCAGCTGTACAAGCAATGACTTCGAGACGAAATTGCCGACGGGGATTCGGAGAGGTCCGTTTCCATCACTGCGGAACAGTCTTCAGCTCATCCGGCCTTAGCGCCTGCCAAGCGGAAGCTCGATCAAATAGTCCGCACACAAAAGCGAGATCGTGAAAGATTAATCTGTACCGAGTAGAGAAAGTCCGCTTTCGTTGCTACGCAACTTCAGCGGGACAGCCTTCGTCTGCTGGCTTGCCGAACCGAAGCTCGGAGAGCGAAGGCTGGTGGAGCTAAGCGGGATCGAACCGCTGACCTCTTGCATGCCATGCAAGCGCTCTCCCAGCTGAGCTATAGCCCCATCAAGATGGTGCCGTTTTACCGGCCCTGGGTCCCTTCCGAGCGCTTCGCCCGTCGGGGTGGCGGCTTATTACTTGTGGTTTTCACAGATAGCAAGCCGAAAAATTCGGCCCGGGAAAATTTTCTTGGTTCCCGAGCCGATTGTCTTTCAGATCAGACGTCGTCTTCGTCGCCGGTGACGCCGATGATGTCGCTCATGTCGTCATCATCTTCATCTTCATCGGCTTCGAGGAAGGTGTCGTCGTCATCGTCGCCGATTTCGACATCGTCATCGCCCATGTCCGGAATGTCGTCGCCGCTTGCAGCGTCATCGGCATCCTCGAGCGAGACCAGTTCGACTTCCGTGTTCTCGGTATCGACTTCAGCCACTTCGTCTTCTTCCGGAGCTTCCTTGGAAGCGGAGGTTTCCTCGAAGAAGGACAAGGGCCAGGACTTGCCGGTATAGGGCGAGACCACCGGGTCCCGGTTCAAGTCATAGAACTTCTTGCCGGTATCGGGGTCGGTACGTTTTGTTCCAAGTTCCGCTTTCGCCACTGTCAAAGCCTCATGAATGGCCGAATGAAAATTCGGCAATGCCGGGGAAGCCGGCGTTTTAAGGGAAATATCAGCCGGTCCCCTTAATCGTTGCGGCCGTATCTGTCAAAGCTAAACTTCATGCCGCTTTGCACCCGGTTTTCGCGCGTTGCGGGATGACTGGGCAGCGGGCCTGTGCTAACCAGCCCGTGTGAACCGCAGAACATCTGGCCAAGGACGAGAGCAGCCAGCACAGAATGCGGCGGAAATACCGGCATCGCAAAGGATATTGCCCATGCCGCACACTGCTTTTCCCAAACCAGCCGTGGCACACCGCTCGGCCGGCCTTTCCGGCACGATCCGCATTCCCGGCGACAAATCCATCTCCCATCGTTCCCTGATGTTCGGCGGCCTTGCTGCGGGCGAGACCCGCATCACGGGCCTGCTCGAAGGCGAGGATGTGCTGAATACAGGCAAAGCCATGCAGGCCCTGGGCGCTGCGATCCGCAGGGATGGCGACGCATGGATCGTCAGCGGCACCGGCAATGGCGCGCTGCTGGCGCCTGCGGCACCGCTCGACTTCGGCAATGCCGGCACGGGCTCCCGCCTGACCATGGGCCTGGTCGGCTCCTACGCTTTCGAAACTACGCTCATCGGCGACGGCTCGCTTTCGAAGCGGCCGATGGGGCGCATCCTCGATCCGCTGCGCCGGATGGGAACGCAGGTCCGCGCCGCCGATGGCGACCGGCTGCCCGTCACGCTGCATGGACCTCATGTGGCAAGCCCGCTCACCTATCGCGTGCCGATGGCCTCGGCGCAGGTCAAGTCTGCGGTGCTGCTCGCCGGTCTTAACGCGCCCGGCATAACGACGGTCATCGAACCCGTCATAACGCGCGATCACACGGAAAGAATGCTCGCCGGCTTCGGCGCGGCACTTTCAGTCGAGACCGATGCCGCGGGCGCTCGCACCATCCGCCTCGAGGGTCAAGGCAAGCTCACAGGCCAGATGATCGACGTTCCGGGCGACCCCTCGTCCGCCGCCTTCCCGATTGTGGCGGCCCTGATCGTGCCCGGCTCCGACATCACCATCCGCAACGTGCTGATGAACCCGACGCGCACCGGCCTGATCCTGACGCTGCAGGAAATGGGCGCGGATATCGAGATCCTCGACCGGCGCGTCACGGGCGGCGAGGATGTCGCGGATTTACATGTGCGGTCCTCGACGCTGAAAGGCGTGACCGTGCCGGCCGAGCGCGCGCCGTCGATGATCGACGAATATCCCGTGCTCGCGGTCGCCGCCGCCCTTGCCGAAGGTACGACCGTCGGCTGGAGGAGCTGCGGGTGAAGGAATCCGACAGGCTCTCCGCCGTCGCCGAGGGATTGAAGCTCAACGGCGTCGACTGCGCAGAGGGCCAGGATACGCTGGCGGTCCGCGGTAGGCCGGACGGCAAGGGTCTGGGCAATGCCGGCGGCGGGGAGGTCAAGACCCACCTCGATCACCGCATCGCCATGAGTTTCCTTGTCATGGGGCTTGCCAGCGAGCACCCTGTCACGGTCGACGATTCCGCCATGATCGCCACCAGTTTTCCGGAATTTTTTGCTATGATGACAAGATTGGGCGCGACGATCGAAGCCAGAGACTGATAGACCGCGCCATTGGCCATTCGGAGCCTTGCCTTGCGGGGATTCCTGGAAATGGCGCAGCAAACGGATCGAAGCCATGTATCAGCCTCCCCATCATCGCGAAGACGATCTTGCCACGCAGCACCAGCTGATCCGCGCCCATCCGCTGGGACTGCTCATTACGGCTGGTGATGGCGGGCTGATCGCCAATGCCCTGCCGTTTCATTTGAATACGGAACTGTCGCCGAAGGGTACGCTGCAGGCCCATCTGGCGAGGGCAAACGGCCAGTGGAAGGAAATTGCGGCCGGTGCGCCTGTTCTCGTCGTCTTCCAGGGCGCCGATACCTACATCACGCCCTCCTGGTATGCGACGAAGCGGGAAACCGGCAAGGTGGTGCCGACCTGGAACTATGCGATCGTGCAGGTGCGCGGCCCGGCCCGGACCATCGAGGACCCTTTATGGCTCCGCACGCAGATCGGCGCGCTGACGGGCGAAAACGAGAGCGACCGCGCGCAGCCCTGGACAGTAGAGGATGCACCGCCGGAATTCATCGCCGCCCAGATGAAAGGCATCATCGGCATCGAAATCGACATCGAGACGATTGACGGCAAATGGAAGGTAAGCCAGAACCGGCCGCTGGCTGACCGACAGGGCGTCGCCGAAGGCCTTTCGGCGATCGATCGCACGGAGGCAGCGGAAATGGCCGATCTGGTGCGTCGCTACAGCAAATAACGAAAGACCGGGCAGGGACAGACAAGACATGATCATCGCCATCGACGGACCAGCGGCTGCCGGCAAGGGAACTCTGGCACGCCGGATCGCCGAAACCTATGGCTATCATCATCTCGATACCGGCCTCACCTACCGCGCTACCGCGAAAGCCCTGCTCGATGCCGGATTGCCGCTCGACAACGAAGCCATCGCCGAAGCGATGGCGCGCAAGGTCGATCTGGCCGGGCTCGACAGGACCGTTCTGTCCCGGCATGAAATCGGCGAAGCCGCATCGAAAATCGCCGTCATGCCGTCCGTGCGCTCGGCATTGCGCGAAATGCAGCAAGAATTCGCGCGCAGGGAGCCGGGCGCAGTGCTTGACGGTCGTGATATCGGCACCGTCGTCTGCCCGGAAGCACCGGTGAAATTCTACGTGACGGCCTCGGCCGAGGTCCGGGCGAAGCGGCGTTACGATGAAATCATCGAAGCCGGCGGCAGCGCCGATTACGACGCCATTTTCGAGGATGTAAAACGGCGCGACGAGCGCGACATGGGCCGCACCGACAGCCCTTTGAAACCAGCTGAAGACGCATACTTGCTAGATACCTCAGAAATGAGTATAGAAGCGGCGTTTCAGAAGGCTAAATCGATCGTCGATGCCGCTCTGAGCCGAAATGCCTGAAAATATGAGCGGCTTTCGCGCGCCCCGCGCCGGAAACCGCCGATTTCAAAATAGCCTGACATTCCGTCCAAGCGCCGGATAGTTTCCCGAAAGGGAGGCGGACTGGGGTCAGGCCCGTTTAACGCGAACCACCGGCGCGTCAGTGTCCAGATCGCATGATCGGGACACGCCAGGAGATTTTATGTCTGTAACTTCCCCCTCTCGCGAAGATTTCGCAGCTCTTCTCGAAGAATCCTTTGCCAAGAACGACCTGGCTGAAGGCTATGTCACCAAGGGTATCGTCACTGCCATCGAGAAGGACGTTGCCGTTGTCGACGTCGGTCTCAAGGTCGAAGGCCGCATCGCGCTGAAGGAATTCGGTGCACGCGCCAAGGACGGCACGCTCAAGGTTGGCGATGAAGTCGAAGTCTACGTCGAGCGCATCGAAAACGCACTCGGCGAAGCCGTTCTGTCGCGCGAAAAGGCTCGCCGCGAGGAAAGCTGGATCAAGCTCGAAGCCAAGTTCGAAGCTGGCGAGCGCGTTGAAGGCGTCATCTTCAACCAGGTCAAGGGTGGCTTCACCGTCGATCTCGACGGCGCTATCGCCTTCCTGCCGCGTTCGCAGGTCGACATCCGTCCGATCCGCGACGTTACCCCGCTGATGCACAACCCGCAGCCCTTCGAAATCCTCAAGATGGACAAGCGCCGCGGCAACATCGTCGTTTCGCGTCGTACGGTTCTCGAAGAGTCCCGTGCCGAGCAGCGTTCTGAAATCGTTCAGAACCTCGAAGAAGGCCAGGTTGTTGACGGCGTCGTCAAGAACATCACCGATTACGGTGCGTTCGTTGACCTCGGCGGCATCGACGGCCTGCTGCACGTCACGGACATGGCATGGCGCCGTGTGAACCATCCGTCGGAAATCCTGTCCATCGGCCAGCAGGTCAAGGTACAGATCATCCGCATCAACCAGGAAACCCACCGTATCTCGCTCGGCATGAAGCAGCTCGAGAGCGATCCGTGGGATGGCATCCAGGCCAAGTATCCGGAAGGCAAAAAGATTTCCGGTACCGTTACGAACATCACCGACTACGGTGCGTTCGTCGAGCTGGAGCCGGGCATCGAAGGCCTGATCCACATCTCGGAAATGTCCTGGACCAAGAAGAACGTTCACCCCGGCAAGATCCTGTCCACGAGCCAGGAAGTCGAAGTCGTCGTTCTCGAAGTCGATCCGACCAAGCGTCGTATCTCGCTCGGCCTGAAGCAGACTCTCGAAAACCCGTGGGCAGCATTCGCCCGCAACCATCCGGCTGGCACCGAAGTCGAAGGCGAAGTCAAGAACAAGACCGAGTTCGGCCTGTTCATCGGCCTCGACGGCGATGTGGACGGCATGGTTCACCTCTCCGACCTCGACTGGAACCGTCCGGGCGAGCAGGTCATCGAAGAGTACAACAAGGGTGACGTCGTCAAGGCTGTCGTTCTCGACGTCGACGTCGAGAAGGAACGCATCTCGCTCGGCATCAAGCAGCTCGGCAAAGACGCAGTCGGCGAAGCAGCAGCTTCCGGCGACCTGCGCAAGAATGCAGTCGTTTCCTGCGAAGTCATCGCAGTCAACGACGGCGGCATCGAAGTGAAGCTCGTCAACCACGAAGACATCACCTCGTTCATCCGCCGCGCCGATCTGTCGCGTGACCGTGACGAACAGCGTCCGGAGCGTTTCTCGGTTGGTCAGGTTGTCGACGCTCGCGTCACCAACTTCTCCAAGAAGGACCGCAAGATCATGCTGTCGATCAAGGCTCTGGAAATCGCAGAAGAGAAGGAAGCCGTTGCTCAGTTCGGTTCGTCCGACTCGGGCGCTTCGCTCGGCGACATCCTGGGTGCGGCTCTGAAGAACCGCAACGCCGAATAATCTTCGGTAGAAGCCTGGAAACAAAAGACCCGCCGGATCGCTCCGGCGGGTTTTTCTTATGTTTGTATTGCAGCGATCCTGCCGCCCATCCGTTGCGAGGCCGCCTATTCCCAGGCCACCATGCGCCGATAGAAATCGAAGGCGTGATCGTGCAGGGGATCACGCAGAGGCTGCGGCAAGGCAGCGAGTTCCGGCTTGATGCTATCGCCCCGCCGTGAGGCCAATCCTTCCTCGGCTTCGTCGGATGCCTCTTCTATCGCCTGTGCTGGCCGCTCTTCGGCATGCGCTTCGTTCTCATCCTGATCCTGCGGGGTCTCTTCGTCCTGAGCTTGCCCGCCCTCCTCATCGCCAACGGGATCGACTCGATCGAGCAGCTTCGATTTGTCATTTTTGACGGGCGCATCGGCCGGCAGATAGTTCGCGACGACGAAGGGAACGCCGAGCGGCAGAGGCGCCGACATTCCCGCCTGCTCCGCAGCCTCATACATCGCCATCGGCGCCGCAGACGACATTTGCGGCGGTGTCTTGCCGGCAGAGAGCGCAGCGGCGACGGGCGCTTCAGGTTCCTCCATCAATGTCACCGGCATGGCCGTTGCCGGAACCACGCTCTTGGGGCCTTCATTGACGGTCGGCGGCGTTGCGGATTGGGCCTGCGTCGCCGCATTGCCGGTCAGTGCCTGCGCGATGATCTTCTCAACAGAGGAAGAGGGATTGTTGATAATCTGAAGAAGATCGGCATCGGTCGCCATGATGGGCGGGCTGATGACAATCTGCAGGCCCTGTTTGATATCGGCTTCGATCTGCTGGATATCCCGCGGCACGGGCGGCGGCGTCAATGGCGACCGGATCAATGCGACCTCGGTCGGGAGTTTGGCTTCGGCGGCGATCGCCGTCAGCAGCACACCCGCAGTCAGATCATCGACGAGAGACGCGAGCACGGAAGGCGAAACCGGGGAGGCCACGGCGGCAACGTTGCCGGCAGACGCGGCTTGCGGGGGTACGGCGGTTCCGTTTTGTGCGGCTGTCTGCGCTTGGGTTGTCTGGCCGGCAGCCGACGCGGGTTGAGCGGGCATCCCCGGCTGCGGGGTCTGCTGTCCTGCGGGCGTGGGTTGTGCAGCGGGCTGAGCCGTCGCTGGCGTGGTCGTCGCGGGCGCGGGCATGGCGGGCGCCGGCTCCTCTGCGGCAGCGGCAAGTGTCGTTGCCAGCGCGGCCATATCGGCAGCTTTTTGCAGCGTGGCCGACGCCGACGCCTGCCGGGCCGGCGTTTCCAAATTGCCGGCATTCTGTCCATAGGAATTGACAACCGCCTTCAGCGCAGCATCCGGCTCGCCAGCCGACGCCTGCTCAAGACTGAGAGCGAGCTGAATCGCCTGAGGGCTTTCCGGATTCTCCAATGCCGCAGCGAGAAGCGGCAACGGCACCCGCGTCGTCATCTGCGCATCCATCTGCTGCTGCGCGGCGGCAAGCTGCGGCGGCGGCAGGCTGCGGATTGCGGCGGCGACACGCTGCGCATAGGCGGTATTGCTCTCGCCCGGTTCGCGGGAGACATTCACTGCCTTGCTGGCGGCATCGATGGCGGAGAGCAGGCTGTCCAGCATGCGCTCGCGGGCTGCAACCAGCAGCATGTTCAGTTTGCCTTCGACACTGGTGTTGACGGCGCTGGACAGAACGGCAATCGGCGTTGCCGTCGTCTGAAGCCCGGAGGTTTCAGCGGTTGCGGCAATCGGCTTATCTATGGACACACCCACAGCGGACACGGCACCAACGGGAAGCAACATGACATGCTCCTTTGTCTGGCAAGGCGACGATGGAAGCGGGAGGGCAGGTTCAATCCAGGTCCGCTCATGCGGCCGGTGGATTTCCTAGCGCCGGATGGCCGACGTGGCGAGGCACGAATGCGCGCAACTGGAAATCATCCGCAAAATAACAGTCTAGTCCTTAACAGATCCCTAAATGAAAAGGCCGGCGCCATTTTCGCGACACCGGCCCTTCGATTTGGCTCCTGCGGCAAAACCCTCAGCTATGCGCGAAAATATCCGCCTCTTCCCAACCGAGAAGATCGAGCTTGGCGCGGGTCGGCAGGAAAGCGAAGCAATCATCCGCATAATCCATGCGGCCGTCGCGCAGGAGACGCTCGGTCAGCTTTTCGCGCAGCGCATGCAGATAAAGGACGTCAGAGGCAGCATATTCGAGCTGCGCGGGCGACAATTTTTCCGCAGCCCAGTCGGACGATTGCTGGGCTTTGGAAATATCGACCTCGAGCATCTCCTTGAGATTGTCCTTCAGGCCGTGGCGGTCGGTATAGGTGCGGCAGAGGCGCGACGCTATCTTGGTGCAGAAAACAGGCGTCGTGGTGACGCCGAAGGTATGGAAGAGAACCGCGATATCGAAACGGCCGTAATGAAAGATCTTCTGGTGCGTGGGGTCGGCGAGCATGGCGACGAGATTGGGCGCCTGCTTCTGACCGGCGGCAATGCGGATGACGTCGGCGCTGCCATCGCCCGGCGAAAGCTGCACCAGGCAAAGCCGGTCGCGGCGCGGAACGAGACCAAGGGTTTCGGTGTCGATGGCTATGGCGCCGGTATAGCGGGCGGCATCCTCAGTGGAAATATCGCCTTCGTGATAACGGATGGTGGCAGCCATGAGATTCTCCCGGCCTGTCTTCAGAATTCGCTTTTCGTCCGTTCTATAGAACAGACGGGCTGAGAACCATACCGCCGCCGTTCAAAATGTCGGCGGCGTGTTGATCCAGAGCAATATGGTCTCGCCATCGTGCCGGTTGCGCCAGGAATGATAGCGGCGGCTCTCGAAGTAAAGGGAATCGCCGGGCAGGAGATCGAAGAACTGATCGCTGTCGAGCACCAGCTCCAGTCGCCCGGCAAGAACATGAATGAACTCCTCGCCTTCATGACGGTAGGCGCCCTCGCTCTCGGCACCGGGCGCGAGAACGAAGCGATGGCAGTCCATCATCGTCTGCCCTTCGGCGAGAAGCTGGACAGTGACGCCAGGCGTCGTTGCCGGCCAGGCGCGCCATTCGCCGGATCGGATGAGGGCGGGCACGTCCTCCCTCTCCTCGCCGGACAAGCGCGAAACGGTCGTGCCATAGTAATCCGCGATGTCGTGAAGGGTCTTGAAGCTGACACCTTGAGAGGTTCGCTCCAGGGTGGACAGCGTCGAGGACGTCATGCCCATGTCGGCGGCAACCTGTTCCAGCGTCTTGCCGGCGGCATGGCGCAGCGAGCGGAGTCTGCGGCCGATGTCGGAGAATATCGATTGTTCGCCATTCTCCGTGCCGGCAGTACTCCCCTCCTCCGTCTCAAGCGCTTCGCGAATCGCCGCCGGATTGAGGCCGCGCTCGGCCCGAAACCAGGAGATACGCTTCAGCCGCGCCACGTCCTCGGCACTGTATTGACGGTGTCCGGTCTCAGAGCGGGAGGGAACGACAAGCCCCTGGCTTTCCCACAGGCGAAGCGTCGAGGCCGATACGCCGGCAAGACGCGCCGCTTCCGCCACCTTGTAGCGCACAGGGTAGCGCTCCGGTTCGATGCTGCTCATTTGCCAATATCCCTGATCTTTTGTCTTTTGAACCGTTTAGCATGGATGAAGCGACTTAGCGCGCCTTAAACACCGCACGCCGCCCTCGCACGGAGCCCCCAACGCATTCTTGTCACCCTCACAAAATCTCGCTTGAAATCTTGCAGGAAAAATGTAGGAGTTTTCATAAATAACTTGCAGAACTTCTGCAAGATAATTCCAAACGACTTTCTGGGAGCCACTGCCATGACCCTGACCGAGCGGAAGAATGCCGCGATTTCCCGCGGCGTCGGAATGACGACGCAGATCTATGCCGATCGCGCGGAAAATTCCGAGATCTGGGACAAGGAAGGGCATCGTTATATCGATTTTGCCTCCGGCATCGCCGTGGTGAATACCGGCCACCGCCATCCCCGCGTCATTGCCGCCGTCAAGGAGCAGCTCGACCGTTTCACCCATACCTGCCACCAGGTCGTGCCCTATGAGAGCTATGTGCATCTGGCCGAACGGCTGAACGCGATCGTTCCCGGCGACTTCGCCAAGAAGACGATCTTCGTGACGACCGGCGCCGAAGCCGTCGAAAATGCCGTCAAGATCGCGCGGGCCGCCACGGGCCGCTCCGCCATCATCGCCTTCGGCGGCGGCTTCCACGGCCGCACCTTCATGGGCATGGCGCTGACTGGCAAGGTCGCGCCCTACAAGATCGGCTTCGGCCCCATGCCGGGCGATGTCTTCCATGCGCCCTTCCCCGTGCCGCTGCATGGCGTCAGCGTCGAGCAGTCGCTGGCCACGCTGAAGAAACTCTTTGCCGCCGATGTCGATCCGCAGCGCGTCGCTGCCATCATTCTGGAACCCGTGCAGGGCGAAGGCGGCTTCTACCCCGCGCCTGCGGCCTTCATGAAGGCTCTGCGCGAGATCTGCGACCAGCACGGCATTCTCCTGATTGCCGACGAGGTGCAGACCGGCTTTGCGCGCACCGGCAAGATGTTTGCGATGGATCACCATGAGGTGGCGGCCGATCTCGTCACCATGGCGAAGAGCCTTGCCGGCGGCTTCCCGCTCGCCGCCGTCACCGGCCGCGCCGAAATCATGGATGCGCCAGGACCGGGCGGCCTCGGCGGCACCTATGGCGGCAATCCGCTTGGGATCGCCGCTGCCCATGCGGTTCTCGACGTCATCGCCGACGAGGGGCTTTGCGACCGCGCCAACCAACTCGGCGCACGCCTGAAGCAGCGACTGGAATCGCTGCGCGACAAAGTGCCCGAGATCGCCGACATCCGCGGCCCCGGCTTCATGAATGCTGTCGAGTTCAACGATGCCACCACCAAGCTGCCGAGTGCGGATTTTGCCAACAAGGTTCGGCTGACCGCACTCGACAAGGGGCTGATCCTTTTGACCTGCGGCGTCCATGGCAACGTCATCCGCTTCCTGTCGCCTATCACCATTCAGGACGGCGTGTTCAGCGAGGCGCTCGACATTCTCGAGGCGTCGCTGCTGGACGCAAGCGCCTCCCATTGACGCGCGCCATTGACGATTTTCCCATTATCCGCCCGCGCAAGCTGCCGGGCGAAAACCTGCCGGAGTGCATAGCATGTCCTTTACAACAGCCATGACCAAGCATGTTCCCTTCTCCTCGCGTTTCCTGCGCGCCGCCGGCTATATCAACGGCGCCTGGACGGCGGGTGGTGCTACGAAGACGTTTGATGTCATCAACCCCGCCACCGGCGAAGTGCTTGCGTCGCTGCCCGAAATGGGAGTTGCCGAGACGACGGCTGCCATCGACGCAGCCTATGCCGCACAGCCCGCCTGGGCCGCCCGCCCGGCAAAGGAGCGTGCCGCAACCTTACGCAAATGGTTCGATCTCATGGTCGCCAATGCCGATGAGTTGGCGGCGATCCTGACCGCTGAAATGGGCAAGCCGCTGCCGGAAGCAAGAGGCGAGATCCTCTACGCTGCCTCCTATGTCGAATGGTATGCGGAAGAGGCCAAGCGCATCTACGGCGAAACCATCCCCGCACCCTCCAACGACAAGCGCATGGTCGTCATCAAGCAGCCGGTCGGCGTCGTCGGCACGATCACGCCCTGGAACTTCCCCGCCGCGATGATCGCCCGCAAGATCGCACCGGCGCTTGCCGTCGGCTGCACGGTCGTCTCGAAGCCTGCGGAGCAGACGCCGCTGACGGCGATCGCGCTTGCCGTGCTTGCCGAGGAGGCAGGCATTCCAGCCGGCGTGCTCAACGTCATCGTCGGCACGGATGGCCCGGCGATCGGCCGCGAGCTTTGCGGCAATGCGAAGGTGCGCAAGATCAGCTTCACCGGCTCGACCGAAGTCGGCCGCATCCTGATGCGCCAGTGCGCCGACCAGATCAAGAAGGTCAGCCTCGAACTCGGCGGCAACGCGCCCTTCATCGTTTTCGACGACGCCGACCTCGATGCCGCCGTCGAAGGCGCCATGGCTTCGAAATACCGCAATGCCGGCCAGACCTGCGTCTGTGCCAACCGCATCTATGTCCAGTCGAATGTCTATGATGCCTTTGCAGCCAAGCTTGCGGCCAAGGTCTCGGCGCTTTCGGTCGGAGACGGTTTCAAGCCAGGCGTGACTGTCGGCCCGCTGATCGACGAACAGGGCGTTGCCAAGGCCGAGGACCATGTACGGGATGCCGTCGCAAAGGGCGCCAGGGTTGCGCTTGGCGGCCAGCGCATCGAAGGTGCCGGCACCTTCTTCGCGCCGACCATCCTGACCGGCGTCGACCGGAGTATGAAGGTCGCGCGCGAGGAGACCTTCGGCCCGGTGGCGCCGCTCTTCCGCTTCGAAACCGTCGAGGACGTCATTGCCCAGGCGAACGACACGGAATTCGGCCTTGCCGCCTATTTCTTCGCCGGTGACTTGAAGAAAGTCTGGCGGGTGGCGGAAGCACTGGAATATGGCATGGTCGGCATCAATACCGGCATCATGTCGTCGGAGACGGCGCCCTTCGGCGGCATCAAGCAATCCGGCCTCGGCCGCGAGGGCTCGCGCCACGGTGCCGACGACTATCTGGAAATGAAGTATCTCTGCATCGGCAATGTATAGCCGACTATCAGGTTGACGTAATGTGAACGCGGCCCCGCCATAGCCGGGCCGCGCTCAACCGGCCAGTATGAAAGGCGCCGGTATCGAGATTGAGCCTGAGACCATTGACTTCGGCCTGCCGGATCGGCGTGTGACCGTGAACGATCAGCTTCGGCAGCGGCTGTGCGCTGTCATAAAAATGCGAGCGGATGAAGACGAGGTCGTGATCCTGCTGATCCGCAATCGATCGGTCGGGATCGATGCCCGCATGAACGAATAGGGCCTGTGGTGTATCCAGCAGGATTGGCAAGCGGCGCAGGAAATTGATGTGATCGTCCGGAAGCCAGGTTCGCAGGAAGGTATCGAGCTTTTTCTGGCTGGGATATTGCTGACGCAGCGTCTGGATATCCGCGCCATAGGACGCAAGCGTGGCGTCGCCTCCGAGCGTCACCCAGTCATCCAGCGATATGCCGCCATCGAGATAGGCCAGCATCTCCATTTCATGATTCCCCGTCAGGCAGATGCGATCGAAACCGTTCGGTGGCGGCGCCATCAACCGACCGATGACTTGCGCCGAGGCGGGGCCGCGATCGATGTAGTCTCCCAGCATGATGATGAGCTTGCGGCCGGGAAGCCCCGCCGCGTCGGCAACGATCTTGCGTTCCAGCGCGCTTAGGAGATCGTAGCGGCCATGAACATCGCCGATGACATAGGTCGGCATGTCGAGACGTTCGAGGCGCTCCCGGCGCCGACGATGGCCGAAGCCATTGGCCATTTTTTCGCGTATCCTAGATGCCGCCATGAAACTGCCTTTCGAGCGCACACCCCTGAACGCCTTAACCGTGTCTGCAAAAAGGACTCAAAAACGACGATTCTTTGCCAGAGAGGCGGAAATCATCGCCGGTGACGGTTCCGGCAGAGGGTCTAGGCCTGCGGCACCGGCTCGCCTTGCGGCAAAGCGTCCCGAACGGCGCCTTTATGCATGGAGAAAGTTGACAGTGCGTATCCGCAATCATATCGCGCTAGCCAAGCTGGCGCGAGAAACTCCCGCCACCCGGCAATACGCAATATCCCGGCAAAGCGCGATGCCGGGCTGTTTCGGCGTGGCGGCCGCCGGATTGCCGGCCAAACCGACAGCGCCCCAAACTGGAACGTTACATCCATGCTGCCTGTAAATTTATCGTGAAGTCCTGATGGATACAACGACAGCGCTCCAACTCTGCCGCTTCCTGCATGATTCATCCCTCATGCTTCTATGGGGCGCCTGTGCCTATCTTTCTATGTTCGTGCCAAAGACGCTCGCCGACGCCGTCTGGCGCATGATTGCAAGATCGTTCTTCCTGATTACCGCAATTGCCGTCCTGACGATGCTGGCTGCGCTGCCGGTAACAACCGCAAGTATCGGCAACGGATGGAGCGATGCACTCGATGCCGGGATGGTCCACGACGTGCTTTTCGAGACGACTGTCGGTACCGCCTGGCAGGCACAGGCTCTGGCGGCGCTGGTGATGATCGGCGCCTTGCTGCTGCCGGAGAGCTGGCGGCGCCATGGCCTGGCCCTGGGTGCCGGCCTCGGGCTCGCCTCCCTTTCATTGACCGGACACGCCTCGATGCTGGAAGGCTGGCTCAAGCAGGCCCATCGGGCCAACGATATCCTGCACGTCCTGACCGGCGGCGGCTGGCTGGGGGCGCTGGTGCCGCTGCTTCCGATTCTCAGGCTTCTCGGCCGACCGGAATACAGGGCGGAAGCGCAGATCGCCCTGCGCCGCTTCTCCAATGCCGGACACGTTGCAGTCGCGCTCGTCATTCTCTCCGGCGTCATCAATACGCTGCTGATCCTGAAGCGCCTGCCGACCGACTGGTCTTCGCCCTATCAGATGCTGCTTGCCATCAAGATCGCGCTCGTCGCCATCATGGCCGTGCTGGCCATCGTCAATCGCTATGTCTTCGTTCCCTGGATCGGCCGCAAGCCGGCCCGCGCGCTGCTGGCCCTTCGGCTCGGAAGCATCGCCGAGATCGTCATCGGCATTGTCGTCATCGGGCTCGTCGCCTTCTTCGGGATGATGGAGCCGGTCTGAACAATTTCATGAAAGCGCACGGCGACTTTCCGTCGGGAATTGCGAGGAGATAAAGGGATGGAACGGTTCAGAGATTCCGCGGAAAATTGAACCGCTCTCGCTGTATGCTCCAAGGCATCCTTAGCCGCCGAGCGACTTCACGACCGCGCGAACGGCGGCGGCATCGCCTGTCGCAGGCTTGTATTCCAGGCCGACCCTGCCGCGATAGCCTTGGGCGAAGAGCCAATCGAGCCGTTCCTTCAGATCGACATGGCCAGTGCCGGGATCATTGCGGCCGGGATGATCGGCGACATGGAGATGCACGATCCGGTCGATCCGATCGCCGACCACCGCACGCGTGTCCTCACCCATGACGGCGGAGTGATAGACATCGTAGACGATGCCGATTTCCGGACGGCCGACTTCGTCGACGATATCGAGGCCTTCCACCGTCGAAGACAGATAATAGCCGACATGATCGATCGTCGTGTTCAACGGCTCGAGGCCGAGCCGGACACCGGAACCTGCAAGAATCTCGGCACCCGCGCTGAGAGCAGCGACGATGGCTGACCGCTGCTCGCCACGTGAAAACTCCGGCAGGTCGTCGCCAGCCTGCGCGATCAGGACCGTAGCGCCGAGGCGTTTCGCCACGGCGACGGACTCTCGCAGACCCCGCAGCCATGCCTCCCTGTTTGCCGGATTCGTCAGCGCGATCATCGGTTCCGCGACCATGCCGGAAACCGCAATGCCGGTCTCCGCAACGGCGGCGGCGATCGCATCGAGATCCTTGTCCGTCCAGTGCCAGAACTCGACCGCATCCAGCCCCGCCTCGTGCGCCAGCCGGATACGATCGGCGAAGACGTCGCCGTCGCGCGCAAACAACCATTCGATACAAGCCGAAAACTGCCGCATGAGATTCTCCTCCCTCAACCGGTGAGGAGCAATGCGCGAGATCGCCCGTAACTGCAAGTCTCCCTAGCGATGATATTGCTGGGGCAGGCGCGGCATCGAGGGCTTGATGGCCTCGACGTTCATCGCGGAAAGGACGCGCATGTCGCGACGGAAATCGGAGGGCGTCATGCCGGCGATATGGCGGAAGGATTTGTTGAAGGCGCTGATCGAGCCGAAGCCGCTGTCCATCGCCACCTGCAGCACGTTGGCGCCGTCGCGCATCAGCATCGCCTGGGCGCGCGAAAGGCGCAGCAGGCTCACATATTTCGCCAGCGTCATGCCGGTGGATTTCTTGAAGAGGTTCATCGCGTATTTCGGATGGAGATGTGCCGCCTTGGCGATATCGACCGTATCGATGTCGTGCAGGAAGTTCTCGGCGATGAAATCGCACATGCGCGCCAGGCTGCGCGACGACTGCGGATGCGCCTGGTCGTTGGCCAGGCTCTCCTGCTTTTCCGGCACCATGCGATAGGGCTCGAAGGCGATGCGTTCCAGGCGCAGAAGAAGCTCCGCAACGGCATGTTCCGCCTTGGCGCCGTCGTCGGACATGACGTAACGGTGCCATCGGGCGAAATTCTCGTCGTCTGCGGCATCGGTCGCCGAGCTTATCAGGGTCTGCCCGCGAATGAGGCGGCCTGAGATATCGAGCGGCAGCCGCAGGCGGAAGAAATGCACCAACGGCAGATGCGCGCCCGCATAGATCGCATCCTCCGACAGCTCATCCAACAGATGCGGCTGGCCGCCCCAGAAAAGGCAGATCTCGCCCGCTCTCAAAGTAAGCTCGTGATCGCCTATGCGGTAATGCACGGTGCCGCGGACGATGTAATTGACTTCCACCTGCGCGTGCCAATGCGGCTTCGCCATCGGCAGCGGGTGGTTATGGAACATCTGCAGGACATTCGGGAGCCCTTCGACGCTGCTCGCACCCGGCTGATAAACCGCCCGTTGACCTACCTTACTTTTCGCCAAGTCGATGTTCCTTTTTTAGGAGACAGAAGCGTACCGACAGCTAGTTTAAGCGTGTTCTCTTGAGGACGGCAATTGAAAAGGGAGGATTTTCAATGCGTTTAAAACTTGCTGGAGCGACGGCACTTGCTGTCCTGCTCGCTTCCGGTTCTGCCTTTGCAGAGCAAACCACCATCACAGTCTGGAGCTGGAACATCGCCGCGTCGGCGTTGAAATCCACGCTCGAGGGGTTCAATAAGAAATATCCGGATATCAAGGTCGATGTGCAGGACATCGGCAACCCACAGGTCTTCGACAAGATGCTGGCCGCCTGCGCCGCCGGCGGCGACGGTCTGCCCGACGTCATGTCGATCGAAAACCACAAAGCCTCGATCTTCTGGAACCGCTTTCCGGACTGCCTGACCGATCTGACGAAGCTCGGCTACAAAGACGACCTGAAGAAGCAGTTCCCGGATTTCAAGCGCGCCGAGCTTGAAGTCGGCGATGCCGCCTACGCGATGCCTTGGGATTCCGGCCCGGTCACCATGTTCTACCGTCGCGACATGTATGAAAAGGCAGGCGTCGATCCGGCAACGATCAAGACCTGGGACGATTTCATCGCCGCCGGCAAGAAGATCTCCGCCGCCAATCCCGGCGTGATCATGACACAGGCCGATCTCAACGGCGATACCGAGTGGTTCCGTATGCTCGCCAATGAACAGGGCTGCGGCTATTTCTCGTATGACAGCCAGAGCATCACCGTCAACCAGCCGGCCTGCGTCAAGGCGCTGGACAAGGTGAAGGAGATCAAGGATGCGGGCTTGATGAGCGCGGCGAACTGGAACGAGAAAATCCAGGCAAACACCGCCAGCAAGGTAGCATCGCAGCTCTATGGCGGCTGGTATGAAGGCACCGTCCGCTCCACCTCGCCGGATCTGGCCGGCAAATGGGGCGTCTATCCGATGCCGAGCATGACGGCCGACGGCCCGCATGCAGCCAATCTCGGCGGTTCGTCTCTGGCAATCGCCAACGGCTCCAAGAACAAGGAAGCCGCCTGGAAATTCCTCGAATACACACTTGGCACCAATGAGGGCCAGGTGACGATGCTGAAGTCGTTCGGGCTCGTGCCGTCGCTGCTGACCGCAGTTCAGGATCCCTTCGTCAACCAGCCGCAGCCTTATTGGGGCGGCCAGAAAATCTGGACCGATATCCTCGCCACCCTGCCGAAGATCCGCCCGAACCCCGGCACCCAGTATTTCAGCGATGCCGACGAGATCATCAAGGCGGTGCAGACGAAATACCTCGCCGGCGGCTATCCAAACGGCAAGGCTGCGCTCGACGATGCAGCCCAGCAGATCGCGTCCGCGACGGGTCTGCCGCTTGCGAAATGAGTGATACTGCCGGGCGTGCTTCCCAAGCCGCGCCCGGCATCTCCGCCGCTCTAGAATCAAAGAAGTAGAGCGTGACGTCGTCCGAAAACTGCCTACACTTTTCGGCGTCACGCTCTAGGGCGGCGGGGATGCGACGTCACGCATCATTTCCCTGCGCATAAAGGAGAAGGCTTTCATGCGGTTGCGAAACCGGAGCGCCTATGCGTTCCTTGCACCCTATCTTCTGGTGTTCGCCGCTTTCTGGGTCTGGCCGATCATCGATTCGTTCCTGATTTCGTTCCAGAACACCCGGGTTAATCCGTGGACCTTCAATCTGTCGCTGAATTGGGGGCGCCTGTTCGGCGACCCGGCCTTCTACAACGCGCTTCAAAACACGCTGATCATCCTGATCGTCCAGGTGCCCGTCATGATCACGCTCGCGACGGTCATGGCGGTGCTGCTGAATTCACCGCTGTTGAAGGCCCGCGGCATCTTTCGCTTCGCGTTCTTCGCACCCGTCGTCGTCGGAGAGGTCGCCTATGCCGCCGTCTTCCGCCTGATGTTCAACGTCGATTTCGGCATCATCAACAAGCTGCTCGGCACGATCGGCTTTGCACCAGTGTCGTGGTTTGCAGAATCGCATGCCGCAATGGTGCTCATCATCATCGCCGTTACCTGGCGCTGGGCGGGTTATAACGCCATCATCATCCTGTCCGGGCTGCAATCGATCCCCGAGGATGTCTATGAGGCTGCGACCCTCGACCGCGTCAGCCGCTTCCAGCAGTTCATTCACATTACGTTGCCTCTCCTGAAGCCGATCATTCTGTTCTGTGTGGTCCTTTCCGTCATCGGCACCATGCAGCTCTTCACCGAACCATATCTGATCACCAACAGAGGTGGCCCCGGCGGTGGAACGGAGACGCTCGGCCTGCTGCTCTATCGCCAGGCCTTCCAGTCGACCAACTTCGGCTATGCCTCGGCGATCGCCTACACGATGGCGGCGCTTGCGGTAGCCATTTCTCTTCTCAATCTCTGGGTGGGGCGCGAACCGAAATGAAATCGAAGTCCAAATCCAATCTGATCCGCTCCCTCGCCTTGCACGGCCTGCTGATCCCGCTCGCCATCATCTGGCTGTTTCCGCTCTGGATGATGTTCGTCTTCTCGACCATGCCCGACTACGGCATTTTCAGCCCCGGCATCATCCTGGCGCCGTCGACAGGTTTCATGGACAACGTTCGGAACCTGCAGGCAGACACCAACTTCATCGGCGCCATGACGATCTCCATCGTCGTCGCCGTCGTCTACACCTTCCTTTCGGTCATGCTGACCTCGATGGCCGGATGGGCGCTGGCGCGCTACCGGTTCGCCGGACGATCCGGTGTCATCGGCATCATCCTCGGCACGATCACGCTGCCCTACTCCGTCGTCATTATCCCGCAATTCATCATGGTGGCTCGCGATTTCGGGCTAGCCAACACATGGGTTGCGCTGATCGTACCGCCGCTCTTCAATTCGCTCGGCGTACTTTTCATGCGCCAGGCCTTCTCGATGATGCCGGGCGAGCTCTTTGACGCCGCCCGCGTCGAAGGCGTCAAGGAATGGCAGATCTTCCTGCGCATCGCCCTGCCGCTGGCGCGGCCGACCATGGCGGCGCTCGCCATCATCCTGTTCCTGGCCTCCTGGAACAACTACCTCTGGCCGCTGCTTATCAACTCCCGACCGGGAATGATGACCGCGCCTGTGGCGCTCGGAACGCTGATCGGCCTCACCAGGGTCTCTTGGGGCGGCATCATGGCCGGTGCGGTCATGCTGACGGCACCGATCCTCGTCATCTTCGTTCTGCTGCAGCGCCACTTCATCGCCGGCATCGCCGCCGGCGCAGTCAAATAATTCCGGGGACCATGCATGGCTGAACTGTCTCTTACCAATATCGTCAAGCGCTACGGTGCACTGGAAATCATCCACGGCGCCAATCTCGACGTGAAGGACGGCGAATTCGTCGTCTTCGTCGGCCCCTCGGGATGCGGCAAGTCCACGCTCTTGCGCATGATCGCCGGGCTGGAGGATATTTCCGGCGGTGAACTGAAAATCGGCGGCCGGCTGGTCAACGATATGGAACCGGCCGATCGCGGCATCGCCATGGTCTTCCAGTCCTACGCCCTCTACCCGCACCTGACCGTCGAACAGAACCTCAATTTCGGGCTGCGCATGAACGGCAATCCGAAGGCCGACACCGATCGCCGTGTCAAGCAGGCGGCCGAGATCCTGCAAATCACCGAGCTGATGCAGCGCCGGCCGAAGCAGCTCTCCGGCGGACAGCGCCAGCGTGTCGCTATCGGCCGCGCCATCGTGCGCGAGCCGCAGATCTTCCTGTTCGACGAGCCGCTCTCCAACCTCGACGCTGAGCTGCGCGTGCAGATGCGCGTCGAAATCTCCCGACTTCACAAGAAGCTCGGCACGACGATGATCTATGTCACGCACGACCAGACGGAAGCGATGACGCTGGCCGACAAGATCGTGGTGTTGCGCAGCGGCAATATCGAGCAGGTCGGTGCGCCGCTCGACCTTTATGACGACCCGGCAAACCAGTTCGTAGCCGGATTCGTCGGTTCGCCGAAGATGAATTTCCTGCAGGCCGAGGTTACGGACAACCAGCAAGGCCGCGTCGCCGTCGTGCTGAAGGGCCAGCGCAATGTGCGCCTGACATTGCCCATCACCTCGGCCAAGGTAGAGGTCGGCCAGCCGGTGACAGTCAGCATCCGTCCGGAACATTTCCTCGATGCCGGCCGCGGCGACGTAGATATGACCGTCGACGTCGATGTCGCAGAGCATCTCGGCAATACCAGCTACATCTACGCCAATATCGAAAGCGGCGAGCAGATCGTCATCGAGCGCGAGGAATCCCGCAGCACGGGCAATCGCGACAAGCTCACCGTGGCGCTATCGGCGGCCAAGACATTCCTGTTCGACAGCGCCGGCAACCGATTGCGGTAGGCGCTGCCCTTCATCCCTCCCAAGACAGCATGCAGATTTAGGAAAGGATCGTTCCATGACTACTGAGACACCAATCCGCTGGGGCATCATCGGCCCCGGCCGGATCGCACAGACTTTTGCCGATGGCGTCGCCCATTCGCGCAGCGGCAAGCTGGTGGCGATTGCCAGCCGCAACCCGGACAAGCCGGGTCTCGGCGACCAGTTCCCCGGCGCACGCATCGTCAATGGCTATGAGACCCTGCTCGCCGACAAGGACATCGACGCTGTCTATATCGCCACGCCGCACACCGGCCATGCCGAATGGGCGATCAAGGCCATCCGTGCCGGCAAGCATGTGCTCGTCGAAAAGCCGATCGCGCTTTCCGCCTTCGATGCAGAAGCCATCTATTACGAAGCCAGGAAGGCGGGCGTTTTTGCCGGCGAAGCCTTCATGTATCGCGTCCACCCACAGACGGCGAAGCTGATCGAGCTTATCAAGAGCGGCGTGATCGGCGATCTGCGTATCATCCGCACCTCCTTCGGCTTCAACATGGGCAAGGTCAATCCGGAACACCGGTTGTTTGCCAATGATATGGCCGGCGGCGGCATTCTCGACGTCGGCGGCTATCCGGTTTCGATGGCGCGCCTGATCGCCGGCGCAGTCGATGGCAAGCCGTTCCTCGATCCCGACAAGGTCTCGGGCGTCGGCCATCTCGGCCAGACCGGCGTCGACGAATGGGCTTCCGCCGTCCTGAAGTTCCCGAACAACGTCATCGCCGAAGTGTCCTGCTCGATCATGGCAAATCAGGACAACACGTTGCGCATCATCGGCTCCGAAGGCCGTATCGAAGTGGCCGACTTCTGGTTCGCCTCCGGCCACAAGGGCGGCGTCGGCAAGATCGACGTCATCAAGGGCGGCGAGACCCAGACGATCGAAGTCAAGGAAGACCGCTGGCTCTATTCCTTCGAAGTCGATGCGGCTGGCGATGCCATCCGCGCCGGACAAAAGGAATTCGCCTATCCCGGCATCGGCTGGGCGGATTCGATCGGCAATCTCCGGGTTCTCGACCAGTGGCGCGCCTCGATCGGTCTCGAGTACAGCGTCGAGAAGGCAACAAAGCGGACGAAGAACATTGCTGGTGCTGTTGTCACCAAGGGCAACAGCATTCCGAAGCGCAACATTCCCGGCATCTCCAAGCCCGCATCGCTCGTCACGCTCGGCTTCGAATTCTTCCCGAATTTCGCGGCCGCCTCACTGACGCTCGACGCCTTCTATGAAGCCGGCGGCAATGCCTTCGACACGGCCTATGTCTATGGCGGCGGCAAGACGGAAAGCATTTTTGGCGACTGGCACACCAGCCGCAACGTTCCGCGCGAGGAGATCGTGCTCATCGGCAAGGGCGCCCATTCGCCACTTTGCTACCCCGACATGATCGCCAAGCAACTCGACCAGTCCCTCAACCGCCTGAAGACCGACTATGTCGACATCTATTTCATGCACCGCGACAACACCGACGTTCCGGTCGGCGAGTTCGTCGATGCCATGGATGCCGAGGTGAAGGCCGGCCGCATTCGCGGCATCTTCGGTGGCTCGAACTGGACGCGCGCCCGCTTCGACGAGGCGATCGCCTATGCCGAGAAGAACGGCAAGACGGCACCGGCTGCGCTTTCCAACAACTTCTCTTTGGCGGAAATGCTCGATCCGATCTGGGCCGGCTGCATCGCCGCCTCGGACGACGAATGGAAAGCCTGGCTGAATGCGAAGCAGATCCCGAACTTCGCCTGGTCGAGCCAGGGCCGCGGCTTCTTCACCGACCGCGCCGGCCGCGACAAGCGCGACGACGAGGAATTGGTTCGCGTCTGGTATTCCGACCGCAACTTCGGCCGCCGCGACAGGGCGATCGAGCTGGCGCAGAAGCTCGGTCGCAGCCCGATCCATATCGCGCTCGCCTATGTGGTCGCCCAGCCCTTCCCTGTAATACCGCTGATCGGCCCGCGCACGATCGCCGAGCTGGAAGACAGCCTTTCGGCGCTCGACATCAAGCTGACACCGGAACAGGTGAAGTGGCTCGAAGGCTAAGATAGGCGCCCACCTTGAGAGGTGGCATCGAAACAAGAAGCCCATCCGGTTTCCCGGATGGGCTTTCTCATGCGCGTGAATGAACGCCGAGACGTCAGGCGGCGAAATCGAATGTCTTCGTATCCGCCCCTTCGAGCCGCAGCAGATAGGCCTTGCGCTCGAGGCCGCCGGCAAATCCACGGAGATCGCCGGCCGATCCCACCACGCGGTGGCAGGGGGCAATGATCGAGATCGGGTTGCGGCCATTGGCGGCGCCAACGGCGCGGATCGCCTTGGCCGAGCCGATTTCCGTTGCGATCTGGCGGTAGCTGCGCGTTTCGCCGAAGGGGATGGCAAGCAGAGCCTGCCAGACCTTCTGCTGGAATTCCGTTCCGGCAAAATCGAGCGGCAGATCGAAAGCCTGTCGTTCGCCGGCGAAATATTCGCGGAGCTGCCGCTCGGTTTCCAAAAGCACGGGATGGCTCTCATCTTCCGCCACGATGAGCAAGGGCACGCGGCCCGGCCGATCATTGTCCCAGAGGATCGCGGCAAGCCCATCATCGCTGCCGACGAGCTTCAAGGCGCCAACGGGCGAATTCACGATCCGATAGACATATTGCTTCTGTGCATTTTTCGGAAGTTTGGTCATGCCGATATCCTTTCTTTGGATTGCGCTCATGACATCGGGCGAGATTGCCTCTGATGAAGCGCTGATGTCCGCATTGGACCTCAAATGACGATTCCCAACCACCCGAAAAGAGACGACAGGCGGCGAAATCCCAACATTTCCGGATTCACACGGGCAGCCTCAAGATGACGCAGCCGGCCCGGTCGCGCTTGGGAAATGGGTCGGGATTGTGTAAAAAGCGAAGAGAGGCAAATCATGAGAGCATGCGGAGCCCGATATGTCAGTTCGCCCGCCGCGCAATTTCAATCCATCGCATATGAGCGAGACCGGCCTCGGCATCCTCGAATATGAGGTCATGTCGGAACGGGCCAGCACGCTCGGCCATCACGGCATGAAGGTCGAGGCGGCGCTCGCTGCGTTGCAGGAAGGTGAAACTAAGGGCAAGGAAGGCGTCGAGCACGAGCGGCTGGTCGATATCGCCGCCGAGGCCGTCTGGGGAATGTTCATCCACCGCGAGATCTGCGGCCTGCGCAATGGCCGCGACGTCATCCAGCGCTACGGCATTCCGAACAAGGTGCTTGCGCGGCTCGGCGCCAGCCCGCGGCATCCCTCGATTTAAGATTTCAGGATCGCCTGGAAGCGCGGATCGAAGGCGTGGCCGATCGGCTCTGCCGCCGCGCCCCGCGCCACGGCCCAGGGATCGGTCATGCCGAGCTGCAGGCGGGGCAGCAACCGGTCGGGACGATCGGCATTGGAAGGCAAGAGCGGCTGCATGGCGGCGATCAGCCGCGTCGCCAGCGCAGCCGGCGCACCGCCGCACAGAATCACCGTCTGCGGATCGAAGATGGTTTCGATGAGCTGCACGCTCCAACGCAGGTCGATCGCCGCTCTTTCGATCCAGGCGAGAATATCCGGATCGTCTGCCGCAGCGCGCTTGTCTATCAGCGAATAGAGGTCCGGCGCCATCGGATCGACACCGAGATGATCATAGAGCGAAGCCAGCGACGCACGATGCTCCAGCTGCGTGAGCCGTCCGCCCGCCGTCAGCAGCGCCATACCGATTTCGCCGGCGTTGCCATGAGCGCCGCTATAAAGCTCGCCTCCGAGGATGAGCCCCGCGCCGATACCGTAACCGACATAAAGACAGACTGCATGATCGAGGCCATGGGCGGCGCCGACCATGCGTTCGGCGGTCGCGCAGGCGGCGGCGTCGTTCTGCAGGGTGACATTGAGGCCGGTGCCGGCCGATAGGGTCTCCAGCAGCGGGAAGCGCTGCCAGGGGCCCATCATCCAGGGATTGTCTGTATCATCCTGTTCGATGCCGAAGGGTCCCGGCATCGCTGCGCCGAGACCGACAAGGCGCTTTTCCGCCTGTGCCACGCGCTGTTTCAGTTCGTTGCGTACGTCTTCCACCAATTGCAGGACGACGGGCGTGCCTGTCGTCGGGCCGCCGGCCGGCAGGTTCGCTTCCTTGCGGATCAGCACATTGCCGACGAGATCGACGGCGATAGCGCGGGTGATGTGACGATCGATCTGCAGGCCGATGGCGAAAGCGCCCTCCGGCACGAGGCCATAGGGGGTCGACGGTTGCCCGCGGCCGCGGCGCACCGTTTCCTGGGACGTGACGAGCCCGTCGCTTTCCAGCTCCTCCATGATGTTGGAGACCGTCTGCTTCGTCAGGCGTGTGGCGCGCGCAAGATCGGCGCGGGAGAGCGCGCCGTTCAGCCTGAGGGCATCGATGATCACCCGCCGGTTATGGGCGCTGGTGCCTTCGTGGTTCGTTCCGCTCGTAGCCCTGATCGGGCGATTCTCGTTCATCTGTTTTTGCCTCTTGACACCAATAGAATATTGAAGAACAAATTAGTCAAGACAATTGACTTAAAAGAAACCACAGAGTTTCATCAGGGAACTTGAGCGAGCCCTCGGGCTCCAGAGACGCGCCGATCGATGTTCGGCAGCCGACCCGGCCAATTGCCTGCTCGACAACCGATGGCGACGTCAGCCGCCGTCGGAAAAATCGCGTGACTGTCAAAAACTGGAGGATGGAATGTTGAAATCATTGAACAAGACATTGCTCGGCGCAGCGCTGATCAGCGCGTCCTTCGCCTCGCATGCCTTTGCCGAAACGACGATCAATGCCCTTTTCATGGCGCAGGCCGCCTATAGCGAAGCCGATGTGCGCGCCATGACGGATGCCTTCTCCAAGGCCAATCCGGACATCAAGGTCAATCTCGAATTCGTTCCCTACGAGGGCCTGCACGACAAGACCGTGCTCGCTCAAGGGTCCGGCGGCGGCTACGACGTCGTGCTCTTCGACGTGATCTGGCCCGCCGAATACGCGACCAACAAGGTTCTGGTCGACGTATCCTCGCGCATCTCCGACGACACGAAGAAGAGCGTCCTGCCGGGCGCCTGGACGACGGTCCAGTATGACGGCAAATACTATGGCATGCCCTGGATTCTCGATACCAAGTACCTGTTCTACAACAAGGAAATCCTGGAAAAGGCCGGCATCAAGACGCCGCCGAAGACCTGGGACGAGCTGAACGAACAGGCGAAGATCATCAAGGACAAGGGTCTTCTCGCCACTCCGATCGCCTGGAGCTGGTCGCAGGCCGAAGCCGCGATCTGCGATTACGCCACGCTCGTCAGCGCCTATAAGGGCGACTTCATCAAGGACGGCAAGCCGGACTTCCAGACCGGCGGTGGCCTCGATGCCCTGAAGTACATGGTCACCAGCTACAAGTCCGGCCTCACCAACCCGAACTCCAAGGAATTCCTCGAAGAGGATGTCCGCAAGGTCTTCGAAAACGGTGATGCCGCCTTCGCGCTGAACTGGACCTACATGTACAACATGGCCAACGACCCGAAGGACAGCAAGGTCGCGGGCAAGGTCGGCGTCGTTCCGGCACCGGGCGTTGCCGGCAAGAGCGAGGCTTCGGCCGTCAACGGCTCGATGGGCCTCGGCATCACCTCTGCCAGCAAGCATCAGGACGAAGCCTGGAAATACATCACCTTCATGACCTCGCAGGCGACGCAGAACCAGTATGCCAAGCTCAGCCTGCCGATCTGGGCATCGTCCTATAGCGATCCGGCCGTGACCAAGGGCCAGGAAGAACTGATCGCGGCAGCAAAGGTCGGCCTCGCTGCCATGTATCCGCGTCCGACGACGCCGAAGTATCAGGAACTGTCGACGGCACTTCAGCAAGCGATCCAGGAATCGCTGCTCGGCCAGTCTTCTCCGGAAGACGCGCTGAAGTCTGCTGCCCAGAATAGCGGTCTCTGATAGTCTTACCGGGCGGCGCTAAAGCGCCGCCCGCCTCCTATCCTCCATGAAGAATGAAAGAAGGGGCCCGTCATGTCCGGCACCTCTATGACAACTCGCGCCTGGCTCTTGATGCTGCCGCTGCTTGTGGTGATGATCGCGGTCATCGGCTGGCCTCTCGTCGACACGGTCGGCCTTTCTTTCACCGATGCGAAGCTTGTAGGAACCGGCGGCAATTTCGTCGGCATCGACAACTACGCGAAGATGCTGGCGAACTCCAATTTCCAGCGCACGCTGATCACCACCGCTTGGTTCGCGATCATCTCCGTCGCCGCCGAAATGGTGATCGGCGTGCTGGCCGCGCTGCTGCTGAACCAGGATTTCAAGGGCCGGGGCGTGCTGCGCGCACTGATGATCCTGCCCTGGGCGCTACCAACAGTCGTCAACGCGACGCTGTGGCGCCTGATCTACAATCCCGAATACGGCGCGTTGAACGCGGCCCTTACCCAACTCGGCCTGCTCGATGCCTACCGCTCCTGGCTCGGCGAACCGGGCACGGCGCTGACGGCGCTTATCGTTGCCGACTGCTGGAAGAATTTCCCGCTGGTGGCGCTGATTGCGCTCGCTGCCCTGCAGGCCGTGCCGCGAGACATCACCGCCGCCTCGCTGGTCGATGGCGCCGGACCCTTCAAACGCTTCCGCTTCGTCATCATGCCCTATCTTGTCGGGCCGCTGATGGTGGCGCTGGTGCTGCGCACCATCGAAGCCTTCAAGGTCTTCGATATCATCTGGGTGATGACGCGCGGCGGCCCGGCAAACAGCACGCGCACGCTGTCGATCCTTGTCTATCAGGAGGCCTTCTCCTTCCAACGGGCAGGGTCGGGCGCGTCGCTCGCCCTCATCGTGACACTGCTGGTGACGGTGCTTGCCGCCGCCTATGCCGCCCTTGTCCGCAAAACCGCAGGGAGTGCCACCTGATGGAACGCAAGAGCCCGCTCTTTACCTGCTTCATCTATGTCTGCGCCATCCTGCTCGCCGTCGTCATCCTGGCGCCGATCGCGTGGCTCTTCATCATGAGCATTTCGCCGGCTGCCGATCTCGCCGCCAAGCCGCTGCGCTGGTGGCCGCAGACACCAGATTTCTCGCGCTACAGGGTTCTGCTGTCCACGCTGGAAAACAGCGAGGGCGCCGCCTTCACCTCATCGCTGCGCAACAGCATCGAAGTGGCTGGGATGGCGACCATTGCCGCTATCGCGCTCGCCATTCCCGCCGGCTGGGCCGTATCGCGGACGCCGTCTGTCGGATGGTCGCTCTCCATGGTCATCGCCACCTACATGCTGCCGCCCGTCGCGCTCGCCGTGCCGCTCTATATGGGCCTTGCCTATCTCGGCCTGCTCAACAACGTCTTCGGCCTGGCGCTCGTCTATCTGACAATCCTGGCACCGTTCACGACCTGGCTGATGAAATCCGGCTTCGATTCCATTCCGAAAGAGATCGAGGCCGCGGCGATGATCGACGGCGCCGGGCTGTTCCAGACCTTGAAGATCATTACGCTGCCGCTGGCCATGCCTGTCATGGCGACCTCGGCGCTCTTCGCCTTCCTGCTTGCCTGGGATGAATTCTTCTATGCGCTGCTTTTCACCTCGGACCAGCGCGCCAAGACTCTCACCGTCGCCATCGCGGATCTCGCCGGCGGCCGTGTCTCGGATTACGGACTGATCGCGACTGCCGGCGTGCTGGCCGCCCTGCCCCCGGTGCTGATCGGCCTTGTCATGCAACGCGCCCTGATCTCGGGCCTGACCAATGGCGGCGTCAAGGGATGACCATGACCACAGAGAAAACACGCCCCGAAGGCCTTGCCGCCATCGACCGCGAAATGGCTCGCCAGCATAGCGATGCGCTTGCCTCCTTCGAAGCATCAGCCGATATGGCCACCAAGGCCGCCGCCTCGCTGAAGCGTACCGGCAGGCTGCTGCTGCTCGGCATGGGCGGCTCGCATGCCGTCAACCGCGCCGTCGAGCCTCTCTATCGCGCAGCCGGCATCGATGCGATCGCATTGCCGCTCTCCGAACAGCTCGGCCAGCCGCTGCCGCTGGATGGACGTACGATCTTCATGACCTCGCAATCCGGCGAAAGCGCCGAGGTCGTGCGCTGGTTCAACGAGACGGGCGGCACTGCCGAGACCTTCGGCCTGACGCTGGAGGGCACTTCCTTCCTCGCGAAGACCGCGCCTTCCCTCGTCGGTGCCGGCGGCACCGAACTTGCCTTTGCGGCAACCCGCAGCCTCACCGTCAGCTTTGCGCTGCATCTGGCGATCTTCGCAGCCCTCGGGCAAGATCCGACGCGTGCTCTGGCCGTGCTGCAGGCGCCTGAGGCGCCCGATATCAAGCCGGCGCTCTCGGCTCTCGCCAATGTCGCGACGGTCGTCACTTCGGGCCGCCGCCTGCAGGGTGTCGCCGAGGCGCTCGCGCTCGGTCTCACCGAACTTTCCCGCCGTCCCTGCTTTTCGCTCGAAGGCGGTCAACTGCGCCACGGCCCGATGGAAATGCTCGGGCCCTCGATCGGCGTCGTGCTATTCCGTGGCAACGACGCGACGGCGAGCCTGGTAACGGCCATGGCCGTTTCCGCCGTCGAGACGGGTGCGCCCGTCATCGTCTTCGACGGCTCCGAGCAAGAGCCGGTACCTGGATGCGTCACGCTCCGCTTCAAGCCGGAAACCGGCATTGCCGCCATTTTCCAGATGCTGCCCGTGGCGCAGTTGCTGATGATCGCCTTTGCCGACGAGCGGGTGGAGAATGCGGGCACGCCGGTGCGCACCACCAAGATCACCCGGAGCGAGTGAATGAAGCCGCTTGCAGTCATCGGCAACGTCAATATCGACCTGATCCTCGGGCCGGCAGCACCATGGCCGAAGGCCGGCACTGAGATCATCGTCGATCACGACGAGCTGCGCGTCGGCGGCCAGGCGGGCAATAGCGCGCTCGCCTGGGAAGGCCTCGGCGTCGAGTACGAGATTTCGGCCAATGTCGGCAACGACCAGTTCGGGCGTTGGCTCAGTGAAGCCTTCGGCGCGCGCAGCAGCAAATGGCCCGTACGGCCGGAGGGCACGACGCTCTCGGTCGGCATCACCCATCCCGATGGCGAACGAACCTTCTTCACGACGCGCGGCCACCTGCCGCGTTTCAATCTCGACGACGTGCTTACGGTTCTCGACGGTGACAGGCTTGCCGGTGGCTACACGCTCCTTTGCGGCGCCTTCCTGACCGAAGATCTCGCCCGCGACTACGACGCCCTGTTCGACTGGGCCGAGAAGCACCGGATCACGGTTGCCCTCGACACCGGCTGGCCCCTCGATGGCTGGACGGACGCGAACTGCTACGCTACCCGCGGCTGGCTTTCCCGCTGCGGCGTGGCGCTGATGAACGAGGTCGAAACCACGACGCTTGCCGGCATGGATGATCCGGCCGAGGCTGCACGCGCGCTCCATGCGCTGATGCCAAAGGGTGCCATCTTCGTCGTCAAACGCGGCCCGGACGGCGCGATTGCCATCGATGCCGACGGCAATCTCGTTTCGGCCGCGGCGCCGCGTGTCACGGTCGTCGATACGATCGGCGCTGGCGATGTCTTCAATGCCGGCTTCCTGGCCGCCCTTGCCCGCGGCGAGCCGCCTGTGGCCTGCCTTTCGGCGGGGACCGCGGTCGCCTCCCGCGCCATTTCCACTCTGCCGCGCAGCTACGGCCCGGCCCAAGCATCCGAGGAGGCCGTTCAATGAGCGCGCTCGAAATCCAGAACATCCGCAAGAGCTACGGCGAAGTAGAGACGCTGAAAGGCATCGATATTTCCCTTGAAAGCGGCGAATTCCTGGTGCTGCTCGGCTCCTCGGGCTGCGGCAAGTCCACGCTTCTGAACATCATCGCCGGGCTTGCCGAGGCGACGAGCGGGGATATCCGTATTGGCGATCGCTCCGTGCTTGGCGTGCATCCGAAGGACCGGGACATCGCCATGGTGTTCCAGTCCTATGCGCTCTATCCAAATCTGTCGGTCCACCGCAACATCGGCTTCGGCCTGGAAATGCGCAAGGTGCCCGCCGCCGAGCGCGACAAGGCGGTACGCGAGGCGGCAAAGCTTTTGCAGATCGAGCCGCTGCTGGAACGCAAGCCGAGCCAGCTCTCCGGCGGCCAGCGTCAGCGCGTGGCGATCGGCCGTGCCCTGGTGCGCAAGCCGGAAGTCTTCCTGTTCGACGAGCCGCTCTCCAACCTCGACGCCAAGCTGCGCATGGAGATGCGCACCGAGCTGAAGCGCCTGCACCAGATGCTTAAGACCACGGTCGTCTATGTGACGCATGACCAGATCGAAGCGATGACACTCGCAACCCGCATCGCCGTGATGCGGGACGGCCGTATCGAGCAGCTCGGCACGCCGGACGAAATCTACAATCATCCGGCAACGCTCTATGTCGCGACCTTCGTCGGCGCGCCGCCGATGAACCTGCTGAACGCAACCGCCGATCAGGGTTCGCTGCGCATCGATGGAACATCGATCACGCTGCCGATGCCGGCGACGAAAACCGAGATCAAACAGGGACAGGAGCTGGTTGTCGGCATCCGGCCTGAAACGCTGCGTCTCGATGAAGACGGCAAGCTCGAGGCCGTCTGCGAAGTCGCGGAACTGACCGGTCCCGAACTGATCGTGACGGCACAGGCTGGCTCGCAGCGGCTGATGGCCTGCCTGCCGCCGCGCACCGTGATCGCCGAGGGGCAGACCTTGAAGCTCGGTTTCGACGCCAGTGCGCTGCACCTCTTCGATCGTACTAGCGGCAAGCGCTGCGAATAGGCTTCAGCACGGCCGGAGCACCGGATCAATCGTTGACAACACCGGACACGCGGCGCGCGGCGCCGCCAGTCATCCTTCGCTCCAGTATATCGTTCGGCCAGACGGGTGCGCGGGTGATCCGGTAGACGGAGGCCGGCGGCAGGTTGAAAACGGTCCCGCCTATTCTCTCCGCCTGCAGGCCGAGAAAATTCAGGACATCATCCGGCACGGGGCAGCGCGGCCCGTAGGTGAACTGGTAGAAACCGCCTTCCGGTACCAGACAGCGAAACGCGCCTTGCATGATCTTCACCACACGCCGCGTCGGCATCGACGGAAGGCCAAGTCCGCTCAGCACCGCGCCGACGCTCCCTTCGCGCAGCATCGGCACCTCCGGAATATCGGCCGCGCTCATCTGCAACACGCGCGCCTGCGGAAATCGCCGCTTGAGCAGGGCCGCAAAATCCGGATTGAGCTCGACCAGCGTGATATCGGGCTCCGCGACACCACGGTTGCGCAGGGCGTGGGTGAAGACTCCCGTGCCGGGGCCAAGCTCGATGACCGCGCCGGTCGCCGGCGTAATATCTTGCGTCATGATCCTCGCCAGCGCCGCGCCAGAAGGCGTAAGGGCTGCGGTGCGAAGCGGTGCGGTTGCCCAATGGCGCAGAAAAAGCAGGCTGTCTCTCATCGTATCGATCTACCCTTTTTGGTTGTTTGTTTCCCGCAAGGGTTTGATCGGATGGCTTGACGTCAGCATTGCCAGGAAACGTCATGTTGCCGCAATGTGGCGCGCGCACGAGACAGTCGGCAACGGATGACGGGGAACGAGCGATGCGGCTCCTGGTAATAGAGGACGAGCCGGAGATGGCGCTGGCCTTGCAGTCGGCTCTGCGACGGCACGACATGATCGCCGATCATGCCGATGGCATGGCGGCGGCCATGGAGATGATCGTGGCGGGCACCTACGATGCGATCATCCTCGATCGCGGGCTTCCGGAGGGCGACGGGCTCACGCTCATTCCGCAGATACGCCGGCACAAATCGAGCATACCGGTGATCGTGCTGACGGCGCGCGGACGGCTTGCCGAGCGTGTCGCCGGCCTGGATGGCGGCGCCGATGATTACCTGGCGAAGCCCTTCGCCTTCGAGGAACTTCTGGCGCGTCTGCGCGCCGTCATGCGGCGACCCGATCACTTGAGCCCGTTGACCGTACGGCTCGGCCGCATGACGCTCGATCTCGATCACCGCGAAGCGAGGGTGGAGGGCATGCGTTTCGATCTGCCGCGGCGCGAGCTGTTGGTACTGGAGGCGCTGATGCGCCGCGCCGGCCGGATGGTGCCGCGCGAAATCCTCATGGAAGCGGTCTTCGCAATGAGCGACGAGGTTCAGTCCAACACACTCGACAGCCATATCTCGAGACTGCGCCGCAAGCTCGCCGAAGCGGATGCCGGCGTCACCATCAATGGCGTGCGCGGGGTCGGCTACATGCTGATGGAGCGGGTATGAAGGAGCCGGCCGGCCGTTCACTCAAATGGCAGTTGATTCGTCGGCTGCTCGTCCTTCAGAGCCTGATACTCCTCCTCGTTCTCGGCATCTTGTTTATCAAGGGCGACCTCTTCGCCTTCCGCTCGACGGATCGGACCATCGAAGCGCTGCAGCATGCCATCCAGCGCGACGCGACCGGCCAATTGCAGCTGCGCGATACGCCGGAGCTGACATCGCTGCGAGCGGCCGAACCAGGCCTCTGGTTCATCATTCGCGATATCAAGGGATTGCAGATTTCGGAAGGTCCGGTGCCGGCGATCTTCACCCGTATCAGCGAGACGCTTTTCGGCATCGGGCAGGCCCGCTTCGGCTCGACGGTCGACGGCCTGGCGATGGATCGGCCGGAAGCGCGCATGCGCACGGTCTATACACCAGCGGGCGAAATGCAGGTCATGACAGGCACCGAAAGCAGGGCGCCGCCGGCAATCGTCGCGCTGGGATTGCTGCTGGTCTTCCTCAAGGTCGGGCTGCCGATCATGATCGTCATCGCTCTGGGCATTCTGCTCGCAACGCCGCTGGTGGTGCGCGGCGCGGTCGCCGGCATTGCCAAGGCGGAAAAACAGGCGGCCCTGATCGATATCGGCCAGCGGGGCGTGCGACTGGAAACCGCGGGCACGCCACCCGAGATCGCCTCGCTCATTCGCGCCGTCAACGAAGCCCTTCGCCGGCTTGACGACGGCTACGAGCGGCATCAGCGTTTCCTGGCGGATGCCGCCCATGAACTCAGGACGCCCATCGCCATTCTCGGCACCCGCGTCGCCGCCCTGCCGCATACGCCGGAACGCGTGCAGCTGGTGGCCGACGTCGCGCGGTTGACGACGCTGACCGAACAGTTGCTGGATATAGAGCGGCTTCAACGAGACAAGGTCGAGTTCCGCCCGGTCTCGCTGCTGACGCTTGCCCGGCGCGTTGTCAGCGATATGGCGCCGCTTGCCTTTCCGGCCGGCTACGAGCTCGATCTGACCCATTCCGGTCCCGACATTCCCGTTCAGGGCGATGAAGCGGCGCTGGAGCGCGCCGTGACGAGCCTCATCCAGAACGCCATCGATCACGGCGGCGGGCGGGGAACGATCGGTGTCCGCATATCACCGGGGCTGGTGGAGATAAGCGACGAGGGGCCGGGGATACCACCCGAAGAGCGCGAGCGGATCTTCGAGCCATTCTACCGGCTGCGGCCGCGTTCGCGCGGGACAGGCCTCGGCCTGCACCTCGTCCGGCAGATCGTGGAACTGCATGGCGGTCGCATAACTGCCGATGCCGGCAGCACGGGAGGCGCGCGCCTGACCATAGATCTTCGTACGGATACTTCACTGGCTGCGGTCGCCAAAGCAGTTTGACCACGCTGGTCCCCAGCCTTGATGAAGCTCCCGCCTCTGGCGCCTGCAGAAATTTTCGATCCCGTAATGTTACCGCAAGGCAGAGCGCTGAACCTGACGACACAAACGATCGTCGGGAAAGAACCGTGTTTCAACATCTTCAACGCAGCACGCGCTGGCCTTTCGTCGGCCTTCAACTGAGCAATTTCGCCCTGAACTGCAGCCATGCCTTCGCGACTGTGCTTTATCCCTGGATCATGTACGATCTCACCGGCAGCGTCATTTGCATGGCACTGATGGCCTTCGTCAACGGTATCGTGATTTTGATCGGCATGATCTTCGGCGGCTACGTGGCCGAGATGCTCGGCACACGCTACACCGCGCTCATCTCCGCGAAGATCGGGATGCTGACGTCGTTGCTGATTGCGGTGCTTTACATGGCGGATTTCCTGCGCCCGGGCACCTTTCTCCTTCTCGGCTTCATCGGCTCCATCCTCGATGGGCCGGCGACCGTTGCCACTGAAGCGAAGACCCCGGAAATCGCCCGCCTTTCAAGACTGTCCTCGACCGCGGCCAATTCCATCGATGACGCAATCGACGGGATTGTGCTGCTGACGGCATCGGCGGCCAGCGCCTTCATCATCGCCGTCATAGGCCCGAAGGACGCGGCCTGGTGGATCGTCGTCGGCAACTTCGCCGCAATGATACTCCTGTCTTTCAGCCTGCCGCGGTTTCGTCTGGGTCCGGCGCCGAGACTTGGCGATATCGTCGACGCCGGCGCGCGGCTCCGCGCTGCCGCCGTGTCGCTGTCATTCACGCTTTGGGCAAGCGCAGCACTCGGTTTCTTCATCGTGCTGCAGGTCTTCCTCGTGCCGGTCGCCTTGCGGCTCGAGGGTGCTTCGGTGGCGTGGCTCGGGCTCTTCATTGCGGCGTCCGCGACAGGTACCGTCATGATGAACCTGCACCTGGCGTCCCGCCACGCCATGCCAGCGCCGGCGATCATCGTTTCCAGAGCCCTTCTTGGCCTGGCGCTCTCGATGTGCATCTTGTGGATGCAGATTTCGCCGCTGACGATGATGATTGCCGGCCTCGTCGCCGGATTGGCGAATGGCTGGCTCTCGCCCGCCTTTGTCGCGATCCTGCAGATGAAGGCTCCGCGCGACAGCCGGCCCTTTGTGATGGGTCTTTCCTATTCGGTCGTACTGCTGTTTCTGCCGATCGAATATATACTGACGGGCGCCGCGATCGGTCTGACCTCGTTCCGGACGACTTGCATCCTGCTGATCTTCCTGTTGTCGCTGGCGGCAGCCGTCAGTGCGGCCTGGCTCGAATGCATCCGGACCGACTGACCGAAAACGCACGAGAGGCCGATGATGCGGCATGCGCCTGATTACGCGCAATGATGCCGTAATGTTCATCGCTATGTCTGGACAACACTATTTCGCTTCATGGAGGGTGAAAATGCGCCTCTTGCTTGTAGAGGACGAGCCGCAGATGGCCGATGTGCTTGCGACCGCCCTGCATCAATACGACATCATCGTCGATCACGCCCGGAACCTCGACTTTGCGAGAGGCGCGATCGCCGACCAAGTGCATGACATGATCGTGCTCGACCGACAGCTGCCAGATGGCGACGGGCTGGAGCTTATCCGCGATTTGCGCGCGATCGGCGCGACGACGCCCGTCATCGTGCTCACCGCCCGCGGCTCCGTTGCCGATCGCGTCAAGGGGCTGGATTTCGGCGCCGACGACTATCTCGCCAAGCCATTCGCGCTGGAAGAGCTTCTGGCGCGCATCCGCGCGCTGATGCGCCGGCCGGCAACCGTTGCCTCGATGATTGCGAAGCTCGGCAGGCTGGAATTCAACCTCGACGACAGGGAAGCGCGGGTCGATGGCAAGGTGCTCGATCTGCCGCGACGCGAACTCCTGGTGCTGGAAACGCTGATCCGCCGCCAGGGCAGAACCGTTCTGCGGGCGGCGCTGGAAGAAGCGGTCTACGCCTTCGACGACGAGATCCAGTCCAATGCGCTCGATTCGCACGTATCGCGGCTTCGCAAGAAATTGGCCGACGCTCGGGCCGGTATCGAAATCCATGGCATTCGCGGCGTTGGCTATCTCCTGAGGCCGATCGCATGAAAAGTCTCAAATCCCGTTCGCTGAAGCGCCGGCTGATTGCCCAGCTTCTACTCTTCCAGGTTGGCATTCTCTTCCTGTTCAGCGTCGCCTTCGTTGCCTATCTGATACAGGCGGGGGACGGCATCGTTCTTTCCGATCCAGAATTCGCGGATGTCGCGGCGCGTGCGATCGAGCGCAAGGCGGATGGCCACCTCGTTCTCGACGAGACGGATGAACTCGCCAAACTCAGGCAACGTTCCGCCGACTTCTGGTTCATCGCCCGTAGCGACAAGGGCGAGATCGTTCAGACCGGCAATGTTCCTCCAGTCTATGCGGATATGGGGCAGTACCTTGATCGGCTGACCTATGCCGATATCCGGGATACGCAGGCACCCTTCACCTATCTTGCCGTCATTCGTCGTGCGTCCGGTCCCGCCGGCGATTTCGTCGTGCTTGGCAAGGGCGACGTATTCAGCATGACATATGCCATCCTGCTTCTCTCGAACCTGTTGATGGTGCCGATCCTTGTCCTCTTGGTCATCGTCACGATCATCGTCATTCCATGGATCGTCAGCAGAGCATTTTCCCGCCTCTCCACGATCGCGAAGGAAGCGGAAGCCATCGATATCGATCGGCGCGGCTACAGGTTGCCGGAGGTCGGCATTCCCCGAGAAGTCATGCCACTCGTCAACGCGATCAACGGTGCCCTGCAGCGCCTCGATGAAGGGCATGAACGCCATCAGCGATTCATCCTCGACGCGGCGCACGAGCTGCGCACCCCCGTCGCCATCCTGCAGACGCGCGTCGAAACGATTGTGGATGGGCCGATCCGCAACCGTCTTCTCTCCGATGCGGGCCGCATCGCGGCGCTTGCCGAACAACTACTCGACCTGCAGCGCCTTGATGTCGGCAATACGCACTTTGCATCCATCGATCTCGTCGAAATCTGCCGCAACGTCGCCGCGGACATGGCGCCACTGGCGATCGCGCAGGGTTATGAACTCTCTTTGGAGACAGGGCTCGATCACCTGGTCATACAGGGAGACGCTGGCGCACTGCAGCGCGTCGTCTTCAACATCGTGCAGAACGCGATCGAGCATGCGGGCGGCAAGGGAAACATCACGATCAGGATCGATCGAAGCGCCGTTATCGAGGTGACGGACGAAGGGCCGGGCATACCGGCTGCCGAACGCGACCGGATCTTCGAACCCTTCCATCGCCTTCATCCGCACGAGCATGGAGCCGGCCTCGGGCTCAATCTCGTGAAGGAGATCATGCAGAGGCACGGCGGCCACGTCGTCGTCTCCGACAACCCGCAGGGCGGCGCGTGTTTCCGCTTGTGCTTTCCGGGCTGACTGCCAACCCAAAGACTGGCAGCCGCTCCATCCTTAAAAAATAGTTAAAAAATTCCGCTCAACTGTATAAAAATACTTGATAATTTTTCAATATTTTCAAATCCTGCAATGTACCCGCAATTCTCACCGGCAAAATAACCTCATCTCCTGAAGACGATCCGTTCCCCAAGACGGACGGCATCGGAGAGCAGCAGGAACCGATGTCCGGTTCTCCAACGCAAACAGAGACCTTGCGAGCGCCGAGGGATGGCGCATGGGTTTCGTATGGAGTTAGCAATGTCGCTCAGCGCAAAATCTTTCCTGTTCGCGGCTCTGGCCATGACGGCCGCGACCAATGCCTCTGCCGCCGACCTCACGACCTATCAGGCCCCGGATGCCGCTTATGACAGCCCGCGGGCCTTTCAGTGGAGCGGCGCCTATTTCGGTGCCCATGGCGGTATCGCCTCGCCGAAGTTCAACCCCTTCGCCAGCGGCAAGGGTCTGACCGGCGGCGTGCAAGCCGGCTACAATTTCCAGGTGGGGCCTGGCATCGTCGGTGCCGAACTGGAAGGTTCCTATCTCGGCAACAACGAGATCAGCGTGCCGAACGGCAAGGTGGAAGAACGCTTCCGCGGCGCCGCCAAGGCGAAGGCCGGCCTGACCTTCGACCGTACGCTCGTCTACGGCACGGCGGGTCTGACGATGACGAAGTTCGAAGGCGGCAAGGGGGTTTCCACTTCGGGCGGCTGGAAGCAGGGCTATCTCGTCGGCGGCGGTGTCGAACAGGGCTTCGGCGGCGGGCTGTCGGCCAAGATCGAATACAACTACGTCATGACCAACGACGTATCGACGACATCGTCGAGCGGCAAGTCGAAGACCGATCTGCGTGACCACGTCATCAAGGCCGGCCTGAACTACCGCTTCTGATTGCCGATTTGCACAGATCGGGCACGCCGTTCAAGCCAAGGCGTGCCTGAAGGAGAGCGGCGGAGGATGGCTGATCCAACCCCGAACCAGTCCTTTCGTCGCTCTCTATCATGAAATGAACGCTGATATCCGGTGCCATGATGAGCTTTGTCACGAAAATAACCATTGCCCTGGCGCTCGCCGCGCTGGGAGTTGCAGGCGTCGTGATCGCTCCGGCCAGAAACGATGCACGCAACGACGCGCGCGATGCGCCGGTCGCCCTTGGGCAGACCGCCAGCATCAAGACGGTCGAAGTCGCCCCTCTGGAGGTGATGACGGTCCGCCGCCGCAGCTACAGCCGGGAGATTCGCATCAACGGTTTCATCCAGCCGGCTCGACGCGTGACTCTCACCGCGAGACTGTCCGGGACGGTTGCCTCCGTCGAGACCGATGTCGGGATCGCCGTGCGCGCGGGCGACGTCATCGCGCGCTTCGATACGGAAACGCTGACGCTGACCCTCAACAGGCTGGTGGCAACCACCGAAGCCAAGGCCGCAACGCTTCTGCGGGCGCAAAAGGATCTGGAGCGCACGCGCAGCCTTGCGGCGAGCGGAGGGGTCGCGCAGGCAAAGCTGACCGAAGTCGAGACCGACGTCGCCGTGCAGAAGGCGGAGTTGCGTGCGCTGCAGGCGCAGGAAGCCGAAGCACAGCGCGCGCTCGACGACGCGGTCGTCACTGCGCCGTTCGACGGCATCGTCAACAGCCGCAAGATCAATCCAGGCCAAGCCGTCTCGATCAACACGGAACTGTTCGAGATCGTCGATATATCCAGGCTGGACCTTGTTGCCCTTCTGCCACCGCAGGAGAGCGCCGGGCTCTCGATCGGACAAATGGCCAATATCGAGATCGAGGGCCTGCCGGCAAAGTCCCTCCCCGCCCGGCTCGACCGGATCAGCCCCGCGACCATAGACGGCTCGCGCTCGCTGCAGGTCTATCTGCGGCTCGAGCAGACCGCGGCAGGCCTTCGCGGCGGTATGTTCGGCCACGGCACACTCCAGATCGAAAACCACGAAAACATCCTTGCCGTTCCTACGGCCGCCATCAGCAAGGAGGGCGAGGACAGCTTCATCCGCACCATCACGGATGGCGCGGTGCGCCGGCAGCCCATCGTGCTCGGCAATGCCAGGATCGGAGAGGATCTCGTCGAGGTGCGCAGCGGCTTGAACGACGGCGACCTCATCATCACCGTCCCCCTCAAGGATGTTGCAACCGGCACTCCGGTCAAGATCGCCGGGCGCTGAGGGTTCCACATGTTTCTTGCCCGCATTTCCATTCAGCAACCAGTTTTCGCCACCATGATGATGGTGGCAATCGTCGTGCTTGGCATCGTTTCCTGGTCGCGGCTGCCCGTCGACCTTCTGCCCTCGGTGGATCTGCCGACCGTCGTCGTCTCGACCAATTACGACGGCGCCTCGGCGCTCGCCGTCGAGCAGCAGGTCAGCCGCCCGATCGAGGAAAGCATCGGCGCGATCTCCGGCATCAAGAAGATCTCCTCGCAATCCTCAACAGGAAATTCACTCGTCATAGCCGAGTTTACCCTCGAAACCCCATCGAGAGCGGCAGCAGACGAGGTGCGCGACCGTATCTCGCGGTTGCAGGACGCGCTTCCCGATGGCGCGGACCGGCCGCTGGTGACGCGCTTCAATCCGCAGGACGCGCCGATCATGTCGCTGGCCGCCTTCTCCGCCGACATCTCCATCAGCCGGATGACGCAGATTGCGGATACGACGATCGTGCCGCGGCTGCGGCGCGTACCCGGCGTCGGGCAGGTGACGCTGGTCGGCGACAGCGAAGAACAGGTGCGCATCCAGCCCGACCCGGTGAAGCTGCAATCCTTCGGCATCCCGATCCCGACCCTGATCGAGGCCATCCAACGGGCAACGCGTGACAGCGCCATCGGCTCCGTCGTCTCCCCGACACGTGAGCGCAGCATCACCGTCAGCGTTCAGCCGGGCAGCGTCAGGGAATTCGCCGACATCGTCATCGCCCAGGACAGCGCCGGGCGCGCCATCCGCCTCTCGGAAGTCGCCGATGTGACGCAAGCGGGCGCCGATCCGAAGAGCCGGGCATGGTTCAACGGCAAGCCTGCGCTCGGCCTCGACATCAACAAGCTGGAAGGCGCCAATACCGTCGAGGTCGCCAAAGGCGTCGAACGAGAGCTGGCTAAGCTCCGGCAGGATGATGCGCTGCGGGATATCGGCATCGTCGTTTCACAGGACAGTTCCCGCACGATCGTCGGCCAGATCGGCGATGTGCAACGCACCATTGTCGAAGGCGGCGCGCTGACGATCGTCATTGTCCTGCTGTTTCTCAATTCCTGGCGCTCGACCATCATCACGGCGCTGACCCTGCCCGTTGCAGTGATCGGCACTTTCGCCGCAATCGCCGTCCTCGGCTTCAGCCTCAATCTGATGACCATGCTGGCGCTGTCGATCTGCATCGGCATACTAATCGACGACGCCATTGTCGTGCGCGAAAACATCAGCCGCCACGCGGCCATGGGGAAGGATCGCCGGCAGGCCGCACTTGATGGCACCACGGAAATTGGGCTTGCGGTGCTGGCAACTACCTTTTCCATCGTCGCGGTCTTCCTTCCCGTCGCCTTCATGGGTGGTGTGATCGGCCGGTTCTTCCTGCAGTTCGGCGTGACCGTCTCCGTTGCCGTCCTGATTTCGCTCTTCGTATCCTTCACGCTCGATCCGATGCTTTCGAGCGTCTGGGCGGATCGGCCGACACAGCGACGCAAGGGGCGGCTGCAAGTTCTGCTCGACCGGTTCGACAGGGCTTTCGAGCAAATCGCGCATCGATATGGCGGCCTGGTCGGCTGGTGCCTTGGTCATCGCGCCATAACATCCTTCTGCGTCGTCGCCCTGTTTATCGGGAGCCTCTGCCTCATTCCGCGGATCGGCATGGAGTTCGTGCCGAAGTCCGATCAGGGCATGATTGCCGTCGGTCTCACCCTGCCGGAAGGATCGTCAGTCGATTACACCGCCGCCAAGATCCGGCAGGCCGAGACAATCCTGCGGCAATATCCCGATATCGAGGATCTCTATTCCACGGTAAACAGCGGCGACAGCGCCAACACCAACGAGGCGAGAATTGCCGCTTCGATGGTGCCGGCAGACCGGAGAACGATGAGCTCGGTGACGATCGCGCCGAAGTTGCGGGAGGCGCTGAGCCCCGTCGCCGGCACAAGGATCGAGGTCAGCCAGCCCGGCGAAGGTTCCGGGGCTCAAGCCAAGACAATCCAGATATCGATCCTCGGCGGGGATCTGAACGTGCTGGAGGAAATATCGCGCGACATGATGGCCAAGCTCGGCAAGGTCGCCGGGATCATCGACCTCGAATCCTCCGCCGACAAGAAGAGGCCGATGCTGATGGTGCGATTGCGTGCCGACGAAGCGGCCGACCTTGGCATCTCGACGGCGACCATCGAGCGCAACCTCAGGCCGCTTGTCGCCGGCGAGAAGCTGACCAGCTGGGCCCATGGCGGCGACGAATCGCGCTACGTCGCCATCCGGCTGCCGGAAACCGGACGCCGGACGATCGAAGACCTCGCGCAAATTCCGATCCCCGTCGATCGCAAGGGCGCAACCGGCCCCGCGGCTACCGTGCCGCTGTCCCAGGTGGCCGATATCACGGAGACCCTGGCGCCGAAGACGATTACCCGGCGCGACGGAGACCGCGAGGTTCGCCTCTCCGCAAATCTGAGCGGCCGTCCTCTCGGCCAGGTCGTGAGCGACATCCGGACCTTGATCGCCGCAGAGGCCGTGCCGTCGGGCTATCGCGTGACAATCGGCGGCGAGGCCGACGACATGGCCGAAAGCTTTGGCTATGCGCTGCAGGCGCTGATACTGGCGATCGTGTTCATCTACCTCATCCTCGCCTCGCAATTCGGCTCCTTCGTGCAGCCTGTCGCGATCATGACCAGCCTGCCGCTTTCCATCAGCGGCGTGCTTGTCGGTCTTCTCGCGACAGGATCGACGATCAACATCTTCTCGGTCATCGGCTTCATCATGCTGATGGGCCTCGTCACCAAAAACGCCATCCTGCTTGTGGATCATGCCAACAAGCGGCGACGAGACGGCGCGAGCATGCGGCAAAGCCTGATCGATGCCGGCATTGTCCGCTTCCGGCCGATCGTCATGACCACGTCGGCGATGATCATCGGCATGATGCCGCTCGCGCTCGGCTTCGGCGAGGGTGGCCAGGAGCGCGCGTCGATGGCTCATGCCGTGATCGGCGGCCTCGTCTCATCGACGGCGCTGACGCTCATCTTCGTGCCCGTGGCCTTGTCGCTGATCGAGAATTGCCGGACAATGTTGAACAGGAAAGCGGGTCGATCGGAAGCCGAGCGGATGAAGGATGCGGCCGAATGAGAACGAAAATACCCTGGTTCCGCGTGAAGGCCTATGGCTATGGCGCAGGCCTGCCATGTCGCTGGCAGGGATGGGTGGCGATCGCGATCTATGCGCTCGTGCTGGCTGCCGCCATTTCCGTTGCCACGCCCTATGCAAGGAGCTATCCGGCTGCCTATGTGGCGGCGATCGCCGTCCCTACCGCAGTGCTGATTTTCGTCGCCCGGTGGAAAAGCAACGCCCCATGGCGGTGGCGATGGGGCGAGTTCAAGGACGGGGATGAGGATTGATCTTCGGGCTTCTGCCCAGGTATCCCTACCGATCAGAGACTGCCCGGTCTGGAAAACAGATCCGTGAAAACGGTGTCGCGCGTCCTTCCGCCGGCTGAGCCCGGTATCCTCCGCTGTTCACCGGTGAGACGCGCAAAAACGACCCTGCGATCTCCCTTGACGGCCCAGCCGACGAACCAGCCATACATTCGGTTGCGGTCTGGTCGCGCTCCGGCTTTGGACGCCGGCATGGCGCCGGTCTTGCCGAAGACATGCCAGCCCGAGGGCTGCGCTCCATAGTCGGCTATCTTTGCCGTCATCTCATAGGCCTGCGCGCTGACGCCAAGCTCGTGGCGGACCAGCTTGCGGAGAAATACGAGCTGTTCGACTGGCGAAATCTTTAACGACGAACCGAGCCAGGCATGCGTCAGGCCATCATGCTTGCCGGGATTGCCCGACACATCGCGATTGCCATAGTCGAATTTCCGGACATAGGCCTGAAATTTCTGGGCTCCGAGCGCTTCCGTCAGACGCTGGGAATACCAGACGATGGATTTCTCCATCCAGAGGCGTGGCGTCGCCTCATGTTCCCATGTCGTCGACCAATCCGAATAGCCTTTGACATAGGGCCAGACAGGTTTGGCCTCATCGGTCAGTATGTGCGCGTCATAGCCCATGAGGCTGAGAGCGAGCTTGAACGTCGAGGCGGGAGAAAGCGTGCGGTCGCAATCGCCCTCCCTCACGAGCGCCTTGCCGCTTTCTACATCTTCCACGATCGTGCAGATCGTCTCCGCATTCGCAGCAGCCGGAGCAGCAACGAAGACCGCAACAGCAAGCAAGCTCGCCTTTCTCATGATTCCCCCTCATCTTACGGTCAGATAGGACACTGCAACGCGTGCCGTGATGACATTCTTGCCTGACACGATCGGCACGCCGCCGTCCGAACTTGCAGCGCGCAATCTCGCCTCGGTCGATGCATAGGGAAAGACGGTCGCCGCCGGCTGATCTTCGACCGCGACGATCGATCCAAGCTTCAGGCCGGAGGCTTCGGCAACCGCGCTTGCGCTTTTCATCGCCGCCGCAATGGCATTCCTGCGCGCCTCATCGACCGCACCTGCAACATCTTCCACCAGGAAATCGACGGAGCCGCCCTCGTTGACGCCATTCTTCAAGGCGACGTCGAGGACCTTGCCGACCTCGGCGACCTTGCGGACACGCACCATCAGCGTGTTCCGGGCATCATAGCCGATAATGGTGGAGGATGGCGGCGTGCCATCCGGCTTGGCCGTGTAGTCGAAACGGGGCGAAATCTGGAAATCCGCGCTTTGCATGTCGTCTCTGTCGATCCCCATGGCAACCAACGCATCGATAAGCTTGCGGGTCGCCTCGGTGGAGGCCGAAACCGCCGGGCTCGCCTCGGCTGCCTGACGCAATACAGTCAGACGCACAACGGCAAGATCCGGGCTGCGGATGGTCTGTCCCTCGCCAACGACACGAATAAGGCCGGCGCCCTGGCCCAATTTCTCCTGGGCATGCGAGGGAATGGCCGCCGCGAAAGACAGGCCTGCGGCTGCAATCATCATCATTAGACTGCGTTTCATCGGCTGGAATCCCACAATTGGAGAGATCATTCGCATTCGAGCGAGGGCTGGCGGAAGCTGGTCACGAACCAATCGGAACCGGAGCTTCTGGTATAGAAGGTGTAGAAGCATTCCGTGTGTTCGACATAGCCGGGCGTCTCCGTGACCTCGTAGCGCTTGCCGCGGCGCGTTTCCTTGATCTCGCCGCTGGATTGGCCAGGCACAACTTGCGTTTTCTGCTTGCGCCATTGATAGGCGCGCTCGCCCGGGCGCAGGTCATAGACATTATCAGGCGGACCGTAATCGAGCATCACGCTGCTGATCGGCGCTCCAATATAGCTCTTCATGATCTGCGAGGCGCAGGCCGACAGGATCAACAGGACTGTGAGCACGGCAATCCCGACAGGGAGCCGCTTCATGCGGGTGGCTGACATCAGGCGCGTCCTTTGCAACTGGAGGAAGATCGCAGGCAGAGGTACGTTTCATGGATTACGGCAGCATTGCGCTTTGCGGCATCAGCCATTTTTTGTTGAACGGCCAAGGATTTGGCGGACGCCTTCCTTGCTGAAAGGCTGCGCCAACTGCCCGAGAAACCCCTTGGCGATCTCACCGCGAATGCCGATATCGGTCGAGGACGGCCGGTCTGGATTGAAGTAGGTGCCGAATAGCAGGTCGAAGACCACGACGTTCTCGCCGTAGTTCGTATTGCCCTCGCGAATATCCTTGGAGTGATGCCAGCGATGCAGGCGCGGCGTGCTGAAGATGTAGTCGAAGACGCCGGTTCGCATATCGACGTTGCAATGGGTGAGGATGCCCATGAATGCCGTGACGGCGCCAAGCCACCAGAAAACCTGTAGTGGCGCGCCCATGAGATAAAGCGGGATCTGGCTGAGTGCCACCTTGAACAGCGAATCGGCAATATGGAACCGGCCCGTGTTGATGACCCAGAGCCTGACGACGCTGTGATGCAGCGCGTGGAAGCGCCAGAAGAACAGCCGCTCGTGCGCGATCCGGTGCGACCAGTAGAGACCGAGTTCCGCGATGACCACGGCCATCGCCACCTGCAAGAACATGGGCAATGCCGCCGGCCACAGATCGAACCGGGCGCCGGCAAGCGGCTGCAGCACCATCGCCGCCAGCATCGGGAAAATCGCTCCGAGCAGCGCAAGCAGCTGCACCAGCCCCTTGGTCAGCAGCGTATGGGCGATACTGTTTGCCGTCTCGCCATCGGGGAGCAGCCAGCGCCGCTCATAGGGAATATGGCGCTCGAGCAGCAACAGCAGCAACACCTCGCCAGCATAGACGAGCGCGAAGCCGAGCATGGGCCGTTCGCTCGCGAAGGCGAAGCAAGTGAGAAGCAGGCCCGAGAAGAATATAAGAGGCCAGGACGACAGCGAGAGGATCGTCTTCATTGCGAGTCCAGCCAGTCCAAGAGCTCCCGGCAAGACCGAGGCCGGCCATCGCTGAAACGACCGTCCGTGCACGGATTGATAGAGGGTCGCCGGGCGTGGCTGTATTCCTCATTCGGCCAGCCGCGCCAGCGATCATGCCGCAAGGCTCGCCGCAGTTCCTCGCAACTTCGCGGGCGGCCATCACTGACGCGACCGTCGGTGCATGGGTCATATCTGTCTTGAACAAGAATGGCGTGCCGATTGTCCCGCTCCGGGCCGAGTTCGGCCGTGGAAAGACAAGCGCCGCCGGCCGCCATGATGCAGGCCACGAGAAAGGAAAACTGCATAACCATCCGCCTTTGGTTTCCGAGATGGCCCGGATGGTCGACAGAGTGGATTGCGGGAGCATTGCGTTATTTCAGGGAAGCGCGTGATGCGGACAGCCCACGATGACCGCGGGGCAGGAAACGCCAAAGTCTCCGAACCAAACACACGTAAGCTGCGGCTCGGATGGGTGTTTTGTTACCATGGATGGTTGTCCATAGGCGGGAGTCTTGGGCTTTGGGATTATTGAGCTATCATCGCGATCGAGGATGAAGTTTTCGCGCGGGCGATCAGGCTGTATTTATGGGAGGTAGACTTGGTTGCGGGGGCAGGATTTGAACCTGCGGCCTTCAGGTTATGAGCCTGACGAGCTACCGGGCTGCTCCACCCCGCGCCATCTCGAGCGAACTGCTTTGCAGTTCGTCTCGACGAAGCAAGTCGGCC
>Ga0209935_1000418_pt1 | contig 112075 bp, 123 predicted proteins | sample ThiBio_1000_plan_2_FD_183958 | JGI IMG/M metagenome (GOLD analysis project Ga0209935, IMG submission 183958) | Wastewater bioreactor microbial communities from Cape Town, South Africa - Thiocy_cont_1000_plan (SPAdes) | ecosystem: Engineered > Bioreactor > Thiocyanate-remediating >... | reverse complement strand
ACTGGTTGGTGTGAGGGATTGATCAGCAGGTCTGTACTGGCTGGTGTGAGGGATTGATCAGCAGGTCTGCACTGGTTGGTGTGAGGGATTGATCAGCAGGTCTGGTGTGAGGGATTGATCAGCAGGTCTGCACTGGTTGGTGTGAGGGATTGATCAGCAGGTCTGGTGTGAGGGATTGATGAGCAGCTCTGGTGTGAGGGATTGATCAGCAGGTATGCACTGGTTGGTGTGAGGGATTGATGAGCAGCTCTGGTGTGAGGGATTGATCAGCAGGTCTGCACTGGTTGGTGTGAGGGATTGATCAGCAGGTCTGCACTGGTTGGTGTGAGGGATTGATCAGCAGCTCTGGTGTGAGGGATTGATGAGCAGGTATGCACTGGTTGGTGTGAGGGATTGATGAGCAGCTCTGGTGTGAGGGATTGATGAGCAGGTATGCACTGGTTGATGTGAGGGATTGATGAGCAGGTCTGCACTGGTTGGTGTGAGGGATTGATGAGCAGCTCTGCACTGGTTGGTGTGAGGGATTGATCAGCAGCTCTGTACTGGTTGGTCCAAGAATCAGTTTACTTGTCGTATCGGAATGAAGTCCTGCCGACTCTCTCTCTCTCTCGCCTTAACCATATACAATCGTGGCCAACCAAAGGAACTCAAGAACCATTAGCTCCACGAGTCGTCTCCCTGGTCCGCTTGTAAGGCTGAACGTATTCTTGCAGAGTACTCGAATACCACAGCCGGTACATCACGCAGTTGTGCATGTACCTCCAACCAAGTAAGGAAATTGTTGAGGTTGTCCCACATTGCCCATAGTAGGCGAGGGAACGCGATGCACAAAGCAAACGTAAGCTTGCTCGCACACCACAATATGAGGAAGAGGAGGTGGCCGCTCCGGCAGATGGGAGCTCGAGTTGGTCCGCAAGGCCCCTCTGCAGTGAAATGGTGGACTTGAGTAGAATGGCGCCTGTCTTCTTTTCCTACCTCGCCATCGCTCAAGAACTCGGTAGATCAGATTGGATAGAAGAGCTATTCGATCATGTATTCTCACGGGAACGAGGGATACCGCGTGAAGAACCTGCGCTACACATCAGGATGCCCCCACTACCGTGCACTGTCAGCCAGCGCACTCTCCGCGACCAAGTGCGCCACCAACGGCTGCGACAAGCGTGCGATTCGAGCCTGTCACGTGATCAGCGCCAACCAAACCGCTGCTACCGGTATGCGAAAAATCGTGTACATGTGCGCGAGCTGCAACGGGCTGTATGATATGATCTTGGAGATCAGGAGCAACGCCATTACGTACGAGCTGCCGGACTGCAGGTGTGGGAGCGATTGAATCATGCGTCGCTCCGGCTGTGTATTGAGGAAGTTGAAGTTGTTGTCGCAAGCTTTACAAAGCGAAGATTGTGCTCTGTGTCTTTCCCACTCAGTGAAGACAACGACAAAGACGCTGCAATTCTCGCACAAGCCTCAAGAACGAGAGTTTGAATGAATACATCGAGTGGACAGTAAGAAGCTGGCAGTGCACACAGCTGGGACCTGAGAAATAGACTCTCGCCTGGACGCCGCAGGACATATCCTGCCTCCGTTACACCGCCTGGCTTGCGACCCAACCTTGCGAATACGTTCCTTTGAAGCCTGCTGCGTTGGTGTTAGTGATTAATGAGCTTTATTTGTGACGAAAGTGCTGGCAGCCAGTAAAGAAGCTGCCAATGTCGTATGTAGTAATGTGAATGGAAAAAGTACTGAGAACAGCCAACAGCGAGTGAGCGATGCATGTGCCTTGGTCACGGGTAAACGACTGACCAATGTCTCAACATAGGCTGAAAGTATTACTTTTTAACAGGTGGGGCCCAACCACCATCGTCCATTCCAGTGAAAAATATGCCAACGCTGCTGATGCTGCTGCTGCTGCTGGGCTTTGGCAGCTCGCTCCTCGGCCTCTCGTTGCTTTTCAGCCATTTCTTGCAAGCGGTGTTCCATTCGCTGGCGTTCTTCGGCAAGCCGCTCCTCAGAACGTCGGGTCACCTCCTCCAATTCCCGGCGAGAGTTCTCTCGAGCAAGCTCGAGAGCCTTTGCCAACTTTTTCTCACCCTTTTGGGCGGCCTTTGCAATCGAGGCTTCGTGGCGAGCCTCCATTTCTTGCCGTTCTTTGGCCTGCCTCTCTCGCTCCAGCTCCATCGCATTTTTGATGTGCTGCATCTCCTCCTGGTAGGCCTCAGCTTGCTTCTTGGCCTCCTCAGCTGCCCGCTGGAGTTCTTCTTGCGCCTCCAGTGCCCTTTTGGATTCCTCTTCGGCTTTCTGCTGCGCCACTCGTGACTCCTCTTGTGCTTGAGTGAGGTTCCACTTCGTTTTGACCAGCTCCTCTTCTTGCCGGATCCCCTCTTCCAAAAACTTCCTTCCTTCGACGCGGCCGGGTCCAACAGCCTGTTTTTCGTACTCTTCCTGTAGTTCTCGAACAAGAGCGTCAAATTCTGCCGGAGTGTTGAGATTTTCTGAGCTTGTGGAGAGACGCTCCCTCAGTGTACCAACGAGATACCGGCAGCTGGCTGCGGAAACTTGATAGTTCTTTTCTCGAAGCTGCTCGAAAAGCACGGACACTCGAGAATGGAACTCATGCGTGGCATCAGAAAGTACCGTGCTTGGTTGCCGCGCCATTTCCGCTGTACCAGCGGTCTGTGCCTCACCAATTCCCAAGACGAGTGCGGTCTCGTCGACCGGATCAGCGAGGCTCCTCACGGCCATGAAGTGCTCCTCGTTCACAGTAACCTCGATTCCGGGAAACTTCTCTTTGAGACTGGCGACAAACATCTCAACACCAATAGCGACGGATTGTTGCAAAAGCACGCTTCGCAGGGAATCTAGAACATTAGGAACGGATGGCATGACTCCTGCTTGAATATCCGCAACAATCGATGTAACAACTGCCGCATAGGAGGCGCAGGTTGCATTGGCGGGGCCGACCGAGAAAACCTTAGTCTGATCCCAAACCTCCTGCACCACCTTCTCCGATGCCAGCTTGAACTCTGGACGAGTGACTGTATCCTCTCGATCCGTTCCAAGAAGCACGTTCTCCTTCTCGGGATTGCTGGTTGGCGTGGGGAGAGTGCGGCAGTACGATTGGTATCGCTTTTTCAAGTTTGTGCGGTAAAAGTTGCGCTTGTTGGCATCAAAATCCTCCGATTCATCCTCATCGTTCAGAACGCTGGCCAAGTACTCGTCCGGGTCATTTTTGAACTGTCCAAGGCTCAGACTAAAATCTCTCACTAGGAATAAGAGAGTTGGCATCTTGGCCGAAACAGTGGGTCCATCGCCGTTAGCCTTCTCGGTGATGAACTTTGAAAGGGTTGTCGCAACCTCAAGATCTCCCAAAATCGTGCTCGTAAGCACGCTGGGCACGTTGACGATCAGAAGAGTGCTCAACAGGATCGTCAGGACAAACCGATTCTTATCCTGCTGTCCTTGAGGCTTCTTGGGATCAAAGAGACCTTCCGTATCAAGGGTCAGGAGCACTTCATTTGGCTGATGAGGGTGCTCGCTCGCCCAGATCCAAATTCCCTTGGTGGTGGACTCGGTTGTGTGCCCGAGACTGAAGCCACCAGCGCCCGAGTGACCAGCGACACGGTTCAAAATGTAGCTCTTTCCGAACCGCATCTGCCCCACAGCGGAACACACGCGAACAGCCTTGCGAGCAAGTTTCGGCTCCTCAAGGAGCCTGATTGCCTCGGGGTTCACCTCCAGCTCACCGCTCGAGGACTCAACAACCAGCCGAACAGGCTCAGCCCAGATAGGCCGCCACGAAGCCATGTGAACTTGTGACGAAGGAGATGGGGAACGAAAAATGCTGGTAGTCTATTGTCACTCACCGCCGCTTAAATAGCCTCCCGAAAGCGCGAACCGAAAGCATACGCAGGCTTAGGCAAGCACGAACATCCGCCTCCGACAAAAGCTCCAAATTCCTGGCTATCACGGCAAACGGGAGCTCCACCGGAGTCCTTTTTAACACGCTCTGCGGCGGTCGAAATGTATTTGAGTTGTTTGCTTCCCTCCCCGTGCTTGTGGAAATGAGCTCGCCGCGTCCGTCTGTTGCAGAACGAAGGAGTGTGTTCGAAGGTGGGTCAAAGCCAGTTCCTAAGGCCACACCAAAGAGTCGCACAACTGTTGGAAAGTCACCTACCTCCTCTCAAATCGCTTCTCCCTCCCCCCAAAGCGCTTCTCCCTCCTCCAAGTCGACAACCACTCGCCAGGCACAACAACAAGAACGAGCAGCGCGCACCAAAGCACCCACCGCAAGCTCGAAGGAAGTCATCGCCCCTTCACCAGCCTCAACGGTGACTCCAGGCCCTACACATCAGAAAAAGCGAACAGCTCCAGTGGCCACTCCGCCAGGGAGCGCTAGTGTCGGAACAACTCTTGGTGGACCGATGCAGCAACCCTCGGGCGAAGATATCCCTCAAATGCTATGGCCTAGTCCAGTCCTACTTGTCGAGCAGCGTGCAGAAGATGGCACACTCCATGTTTCGGAGAGCGCCTTGCGACTGCTGCGCGAAAAGGTCAAAAACCGAAAAGTTCGAGTTTGCTCTGTGATTGGCCGCGCGCGCTCTGGAAAGAGCTTTCTTATTTCGCGTATCCTCGGCCACACGGGACCAGGAGGCTTTGGAATCGACCATAGAGTCAACTCCTTTACCAAAGGAATCTGGGTTTGGGCCTCCGTCGTTCCTGATGGCTCGGGCGATGCTCTTCTTGCTCTTGATACCGAAGGCCTGTATTCTCCTGAGCATAGCGCTCGAGCCGACGGAGCGACGAGAAGGAGTGTACTGGCGTTGGCTCTATCTTCTTTGGTGATATTCAATATGACTGGTACAATCACGAAACCTGACATCGAGGCGATTCTCTTGTTTGCGCAACTCGCCGCCAGGATTCAGCCAGGCCAAGCGGAGGACCTAAAAGTCTTCTTGCCGCAAGTAGTCTTTCTCGTGAGGGACTTTTCGTTGGCACTGGAAGAAAAACACGGTGGAGATGCCAACGCGTACTTGCGTGATGCTCTGCAAGAGCAGTGGGACGACGAACTTTTTCCTGGTGTGCAGTGCCGCACACTTGTTTCACCGGTGGAGAAGCCAGAACAGCAGCTCCAGCTGATTGGAACGGCTCAGGAAGGAGCTGTGCTGCGAGAAGGGTTCTCTCAGGAGCTTTGTCGTCTCGTTCTGGACGTGCGCAAGGATACTGGAAGAAAGGCGGTCCAGTCGGTGCAGCTGGATGGGATCCAATTTGCCGCAGTCGTTCAGCAGCTGCTGTCGGTCGTTAACAACCCCAAGGTGGTCGTTCATATTCCGGACGTTTTTACCGCAATCTTGGAGGACACCAAGCAGCGAGCGCTGGCACAAGCTGCTCTGCATTACGAGCAAAAGATGTCGCTGTCCGAACCAGTTTCTCAGGCAAAGTTAAACTCCATGCACGCTGCTGCGCTTTCTGGGGCGCTGCGGCAAGGCATTGCTGGATGCGGTCTTCAAGGAGAGCAACAGGCGCTTTTGGCAAGTGCCATTGAAAAAGCCATTGCCATTCAATGGGAGGGCATTTGCAATCAAAACCGTGCGAAGGCAACCAGTCATAACGAAAAGTTGTGGGAGACATTGGTGCATGACTTTGCCGAGACCACCGAGACCAACCCGAGGGGCGTTTACGAGAACTACAATAAGCGGGCACTCAACGTGCAGGGCATGGAATGCACTCGCGCCCAAGAGCGAGTCCTTCAAGCCATTGTGGCAACTAAGGTGGCGAGGCTCACAATCAACGAACAATTGGCGGCGAAACGCGTTGCAGAAGAAGAGAGAGCTCGCGCCGTGGAGGAGGCTGCGAAATTCCGGGAGGAGCTTGCTCGGTCCTCTTCGGCCCACCAGAAGGCTGAGAGTGCCCTGGAAATTGTCCGCCTCAACTTGGATAGGCAAACCCGGGAAGCGAATGCTGCGCGGGAGAAACAAGAAGCAGAGTTCCAGCGACGCCTTAAGGAGCTCGAAGCAAAACAGGAGCAGCAAGCTCGAGAGGCTGCCAACCAGGTCCGCTTGGAATCCAAGGTACGAGAGCTTGAGCTGGAGAACACTAGGCTCGAACGAGAGCTCTCTCGACTTCGGTCGCAGCTTGAGGAGTGCTGCGAAGAACTCCTCGCCCGTCGCCAGGCCCAGGAACGCGAGAGAGTTCAAATTCGTCTTGTGCAACATGGAATGGGACATCCTGGTATGATGATGGGCCATCCGTTTATGGGACATCCGTACTTTGGCTACCAGTAGTATGCAAGCAATCTGTCCTTCGACGGTGTAATGCAAGTCGCTTGCGACTTTTTGGCTGGTTCAATCTGCAACTCTTTTCAGCACTTTGAGAATGCCTCCGTTTTGGTCGTACAATTGACCTGGGATTCGTTCGTTCTTCCACGCATTCTCGTAACCCATACTTTGACTATCCATAAAAACGCACACCAGCAATAGTTTGTCTAGGATTTATACTCCCGAAGGTTATTGGATTCCAGGAAGCTAGCGAGAGAGAGAGAGAGAGAGAGAGAGAGAGAGAGAGAGATGGGAAGGGGTTAGATGCAGTCCAGTCTTTGAGTTGTGCCGAAAGATGCTGCTTCAATTCGTCGAGTCTGTTATGATCGGAGTCATCGACTTCCGAAAAGGTCGTCACTTGGAGCAATAGTGGCGCACTTTTGCGGCGTGAAAGATGCCCAAAGAACAGGTCTGCACTGGTTGATGTGAGGGATTGATGAGCAGCTCTGCACTGGTTGGTGTGAGGGATTGATGAGCAGGTCTGGTGTGAGGGATTGATGAGCAGCTCTGCACTGGTTGGTGTGAGGGATTGATGGGCAGGTCTGCACTGGTTGGTCCAGGAATCAGTTTACTTGTCGTATCGGAATGAAGACCTACCGACTCTCTATCTTATTGTGATGCATTAACCATATACAATCGTGGCCAACCAAAGGAACTCAAGGACCAATACCAGCTCCACCAACGCACTCAAGAACACTGCTCCTACCACGACACCGATGCACAACGACAGCACAAGAAGCGCTGCAGCAAGGTATCTGCATCGTATCTTCCATTTCATCATTCGGACCTTGTGCCAATTTGCAAGAATGTACGCTTGAAAGTATTCGTACGCCAAGCGCAACACGACGGCAATCGCGAACGCCAGATTCAGGATGGATAGAGTCCAAGCAGTGATTGACGAGTTCCAATCGCCGAGGTCATTTTCGCCAGTCAATCCAGTGGCAGTGACGGCAGCGAACGAGATGAGCAACAGCGACACGGTAACCACTTCCAGGGTCGTCTCCCAGGTTCGCTTGTAGGGCTGAACGTATACTTGCAGAGTGATCGATAGGGTCATGATGGCCGAGATGAAGGATGCATAGAATGGTGTTCCAGCTGGTGTAATGGCACTGACCACCGAGAGTGCCATACGGCGGAGCAACCACACAATCTGACGACTCATGCTGGTGAGATAGAGAACACGAATACCACAGCCTCTACATCACGCAAATGTACGTACCTCGAACCAAAAGTACTTTGATCTCAATCCAGCACAAAAGAAGCGAAGGAAGTGTCCGGCTTTGGCCTTGTCAGGAGTAAGCCACAGCTTTCGAGTTTGGTACAACAGCACGCCAAACAATGCTGGAATTCCAACAACATACACTACCAAGAATCCCAGACCCGACCAAACCAAATGTCGCCAAGTGGATGACTGAGTCAGACTGCATTGCACCCAGGGTAACGTGCTCATGAACGATGCTTCTTCTGAGCCATCGATGGTCGATGACGAACATGCAAAGACGTTTACGATCGTTCCAGTCAAGCCCAACAACACCGAGTAGCAGAGGAACAAGCTTGCTTCGATGCAGCGAGAGTAAAACGGAATGAACTTTGGGGCGGGCACAAACTCGTCAGGATCATCCAACAGATGTGTGTTGATATTTCGATCACGCTCGGTTGGTTCAGCGAGGATTCTCATTGACCCATCAGCCGGGAGCTCATCCGTACACCCAGTAGGTTCGTCATCGTATTGACGATCTTGATCATCGTCCTCGTTTGCTAAAATGGCATACCCACCGGCCACGGTAGGAAAGAGGGGGCGTGTTGATTTGGAAGTCGATAAGAACACTTTCGACCATGAAATCTCTCGCAGAGCAATATCACGCTCTTGAGCCAGGCGCCAAACTGAGACCGCCTGCCGCATTGCAGTCACGATGAGAATCAGTGGTAGTATGACAAGAAGCGGGTACAACATTGAACGCCAAAAGTCGGCCTCCGGTGAGTGCAGCAACGGAATCAAACATTCGATCGAATTGATGCCAAAGAGCTTTGCGTTTGAGTCCAGAATACTTTGTGTGAAGGAAGAGGAGGAATGGATCGTGGCCACACCGCCACTACTCACCAGCCCAAGGAATCCAAATACGTCACCCACGACTCGTGAGAAGACTTGACTATTCAGCAGTACGGTCACTTGGAAAAAGAACGAGAGAGTCTTCTTGGTGCTGTACTGCTCGGATCCGATGCTCGAGTTCCAGCAAACCGTTCCAAACACCACGACAATGATCAGTAACACCTCTCGAGCCCATGAAGGTCCGTCTTCGACGTTGACACACTCGTTTCCAAGGCGAAAGTAACACATTGTCTCGTTCTGGAAGCATCGAGAGCACAATCGATCGGAATATCCAGGCGAACATTGAGTGTCACTCGGCCATCCGATACTTGTCTCCTCGGGATCCAACGGGATGCACTGAATCGACCATGATCCATTGGCGATCGAGAGTGAGCGAAGGCACTCTACATTGCGACAACTCTTGGTCGTGTAGCACGGCAACAGCCTCGAGGGCTTGCTGAGCGATGGAGATAGCCACAAGCCTGGGCTCACTGAGAATCCTGTATCTTGGTCGTTTGGTTGTACACAAGGAATGCTCGAGCCTTCGGGGCAATCAATGCATGACTCGTCGGAGTTTGAGTCGAGCAAGTAGCTGGTCGAGGTGCAGAGTTGACATTCGACCCGATTCAAATAGTACGGTGGAGGACAACCAACTACTCCAATCGAAATGTTGGTTCCAAAGTCTTGTTGTTGCTGCTGCACTTGGACGTTGGCATGCACCACGAACGACTCACCAATCACTGACGAGTTTCCAATGACTCGTGCATTCGGGAACTCGAATGTCGCAGACTCGGGTACGCTCGATACCGAGTCACCCGGCACACCTGAAACGAGAGTTTGCGATTGAATTGCTGGGCTTGAAAGGTGTAACGACAATTCTGATCGATTCACTCGTTGTCCGAGGTGATCAAGAAGCCAGAATTGCAGTACAAATCGCTGACCTGGAAAGACATAAATTTCGTTCTCTCCTTCACTTTCGAGAGATTGAATGAGTGACGCCCATTCGCTTCCGTAAGGGGCCGAGTTATTGGTAACGGACGTATCAATTTGTTGAAGCTGAGCAAGGGAACGAGCATCAATGATGAATGAAGCAGCACCAGCAGTTCCAGCAGAGTTGTTGTCAATCGTAGTGTGATTGAACCAACTTGCTGGAGTGAATGCTGAAACCCAAGTCGCTCCTCCAAATCGATCGGCAGAGTTGCTCGTGATTGAGATATTGAAGAGATTGACGTTCTCTGCCTTGGGCCACGAGTTGGTCGTGGAATTGGCAGTCGATTCTGGCCACCGACATGGATCGAGACCAAATGCAAGAGCTCCTCCATCGAGACGAGCATGATTGTTGGTAAAGGTTCCATTCTCGATTGAGATCCAACCGGAACCTTTGGTGGAGCTAGCGAAATGAATGGCGCCACCGACAGCAGCTTGATTATCACGAAAGATTGCACCTCGAATCGAAAGGGTTTCTTTGGCCGGAGTAACGAATCCGATCGCACCACCTGCCGCCAAGCAGTCAAAGGAAGCTCCACTTGGCGATGACTCGGGATTCAGTAGTCCCTGAGCTGAGTTTCTCTCAAACACACACTGTTCGATGGTGGATGGACTGAATTGAGCATTGTCTGCAATGACAGGAGATCTACCGATCGCTCCACCAGTAGCATTTGGACCCACAACTGAGTTGTCCAAGAAGGCGCACGCAGTCAACTCAAGACCACCCGTCCAAATTGCACCACCACTTGCTTGTGTGCGAGTGAACAGAGGGCACGAGATTGTGGCAGTGTTGTTGTTAAACACCGAGAGCTCCCCAACGAGCCCCGAGTCCATGGCAAACAGTGCTCCGCCTGCGGCATTGGTTCCATCACTCCAGAACTGGCAGCTTTGAGGTTGTAAAGCGACAGAGTTTGACGAGAATCGACACTCTGACATTGTGATTACGCCAGTTGAATGAATGATCGAACCTCCCCAAACGGTTCCTGCCGAGGCAATGACAGCGTTTCGAGTAAAGTTGCAACGCGAAATACGTATTCCACACTTGTATGACATGACTGCTGCTCCACCGCAGGTACTTCCAAGCTTTGTCTTTGGAGAGCAATCGATAAGGTTGTCCGAGAACTCGTTGTCACTGAGATACGCATCGAAAGGGGTCTCACTTCCAAAACCCAGAGCTCCTCCTTTCGCCTGGCCTTGTTGAATGTATTGAAAAGGATAGCCGGATACTGGAACGAATCTCAAGTAGTTGTTGATGAACTTGCATCCCGTAACATTCAGCGTCGATGTTTTGTTCATCGTGGCCATCACGGCTCCACCTCTAACAATGTTTGGCGTAAACGGCGTGAGGACTCCCGAGTCGCCACCAGTGATTCCGTTTCCAATGAAGGAAGTCGAGGAGATAATGAGATCCTGGTTGGGACGATGGAGCGAGTTGATGGCTCCACCGTCTGCTTGAACTCCAATGTTGGAAGACGCAGTACTTCCAAGAATGATCGAGTTGTTGATGAAGGACGATTCAAGTACCGTGAGTGCACCGTTTATGTGCTTCAACGCACCTCCGGCGCCATTCCCAGCGGCATTCAAGAGTCCATCGCCTGACCTTGCTTGATTGCGCACAAACGAGCAATTGTGGATCGTAACGACCGGAGTAACTTTCGATGAAGCCGCTTCAAACCCACCACCGTTTGCTGCACCAGCTGGCATGTTCAATGCAGCAGGCTCGTTTTCGTTGGTGTTGTTTCCTCCCATGGCCAAATTGTCCTCGAACGAGCAGCTCTCCAACAGTATCTCTTTGCCATCCAAGGAGAAGAAGCCTCCTCCGTTCCCGTGCGCGCGAGTGCCGCCAATGGCTCGATTGTTTGAGAACTTGCAATCACGTATGGTGGTCTGTTTTGATTTCTCAACGAAAACACTTCCACCTTCAGCAAATCCGTTGTCGCTGGAGCCAATATATTGAATGTTGGCTCCGATCGCCTGGTTGGCCTCGAAGATTGAGTTCTCTATGACCAGCTGCTCTGTATCAAATGCAAACAGAGCACCTCCTTGGGCGGCGCAAACTCCAGTCGAAGAAGAGTCCGGCTTTTCTCCTTTGGCAGTGTTGTTGCGAAAGGTGCATCCTTCTATCGACGACCAAAGGTCTGCAAGAAAGCACGCGCCTCCAACAGCCAGCCCTGCTTCCCGAAATGATCCTTTCGGAACTTGAATCCAAGAAGAAACAGTGTTGGCCAGGAACTCGCAATCGGTGATTGTGAGTCCGGTTCGTCTGGAGCCCAATGCAGCACCCGTGCCCGCAGCGGCAGATCCTACCAAGACGCGGTTTGCCTCGAACCTGCTTTGAGTGATGAGGCTGGTACCTCGGCCACCCAACATTACAGTCCCGAAAGCCAAATCATCAATTTGGGCCAATGACAAGTCGACCTGGTTTGAGAGGAACCTCCCACCTGAGATTTCGATCGTTCGGGCTTTGCGACTGCCATTGAAATAGGCAAGTATCGCTGCGCCACCAATCATCTCAGTGGAAGAAGCGCTCTCCGTCGCAGTGATGCTGTTGTTGACAAACTCACAATCTCGAACAAGCAGCAGATCAGGATCGTTTGCCATGAGGGCGGCTCCTCCTGAAACAGGCAGGCCGTACGGCGGTATGTGGGAGGGACCGATCGCCAACGAGTTGTCTCGAAAGATACAGCCATGAAACTCGACCACACTTTCAGTACGATCGAGAACCACACTGCGATTGGTGCATCGCTCAAAGACGAGGCCATCAATCACGAGAGCATGCAACACCAACAGGGCTGGTTGTGATGCAGTGGCGCAATGAATCACAACCATGTGAGGGTTGGTAGCGCGCAAGGTCTGGTTCGTGTTTCGAGCGTCGGTTTGGTACTGCATCGAGAAAGTACCATCCCCAACCATGATCGTGTCTCCAGGCTCCGATGCATTCGACATGGCGAACGAGATCGACAAGCATGGAGCTTCGAGAGAGCCACACGACGGCGAGTCGGCTCCATCGGTACTCACATGCACCACTGTGGCGCCAAGGGCCTTGTGGGGCAAGGAAACGCTCACGAGCAAGGCCACCAACAATATCAGCAGCGCACACGAGTACATGGTGCAGGAACCCATGGCTCAGTGTGCGACACGAGAGGAGTGGGGGTGGGAAGGAAGGAAACCTTGTTGAGGCAGTCCAACATTGCCGATAGAGTAGGCGCCGCGATACCGACAAAGCAAACGAGAGCTCCAGCCTACTTAGTACGCGCGCATACCAAGCCTCCCCAACGTAGCCCTCCTGTGTGGCAGCCTGTTCTTCCCTCCCATCTGGATACTGTTCCTCTGTTCTGTTGCTTTGTTGTCATTTTATTGTGTCGTAAGGAGATCGGCGCAGTCTTGTTGGAGGATTGAGCTTACCAGTGCACAGAGCTCTCAAGTGTTGTGGGAGATTGTTTGGTTGCCAACAGGGACGGACAAGCACGTACAACCAGCATCAACAAGTTGCGCGATGGAAGAGTTTGTACTGGGGCTAAAACTGCAGTACCACGACGAGTTTCCGTCTTGGCACACGGCGGTAACGAAAAAACGGGCCAAGTTTGTGAGGATCGTGATCGAAACCAACGCAGACAACAGTCTGAAGCCAGTAATTACATTCTCAGTCAATTTGTAATGCAGCTCTGCTCTCGCCTGAGTCCAACCGCGACGAAGGTTCAGATTGGCGTTGTCCTGGAGTACCGTAAATGTTGGCTCTTCAGGAATCTGTGGGAGATTTGCCGGGCGGTTGGGGTACTCTAGGCATGCCGGGGCGCCAGCGGCGATGTTGATATCCGCGCGTCCAACGGGGAAATCTACTTTATCATCAGGAATGTAGGAACGTGTGTGCTGAACCTCGGCATTGTACTGGCCAACTGAGATAGAAAACAAGGCAAAGTGCATCAAGGGCAATATCCCAGCAAGGACCTTGACGACAAAGTAACCCAGTAACACCAAGATAGACATTTGATCTGTTTGTATCACGGAGTATTCTGCTACTCCAATGAATGCAACGGCTCCAACGATCCATAGGATGCTGGTAGCGAACCATGCAAAGTGATACCAAGGCCAAGATTCTAGTTCCCAGTAGTTTCGAACAAAGTTGAGACACTTGCGAAGCATGTAAGTGCTGTATGAAAGGATGCTCTGAAGAGTGTAAGTGGCTCCCGAAGCCACACGCTGAACAGACTCAACTTCCTTGCGGGCTTGCTCCAAGAAGTGGACGCCAGCAATAAAGTGCAATGAAGCTCCAAGATGGACAAAGAACACAAACAGAAGCCGGAAAATCAGCTTTCCAATATCTACCGTGGACGCAGGGCCGGGGACCGCAAAAGATCCAGGGAATGTGTACACCGAATAGGCTACGAACGTGAGTACGGTTGCGAGCCATGCGATGGAGACAGGATGCCATAGGTCATCTGGACAACGAAAGCACCTCGATCTCTCACTGTGAATCGTCTTCCAAAGAGTCGCATAGTCCACTAGACAAAACACAAGTATGCGGATGGCATCGAGGCCGTAACCGAACGCCAGCACACGACATTGGTGCAAGCTGTTATGGCCGTCATCGCAGCAGTAACAATACGACTCTCGGATATCCCAGAATGAGAATCCAACGTAGCCCAGTGTTATCACTGCCCCAAGTAGGTAGCAGAGAATAGCGGTCCACATTTCGAGGAGATTGCGACAGCGGACGAGCGGGGAGAGCTGAGGAACGGGACCTAAGTGTGGGAGTAAGTTGTTTGCTTCGGAGAGCTCCTGCATTGGTACAACGAGAGGGGGCAAACGAAAGCCCTTCGTGAGTTTGGGTCCCCGCACTGACAGAACACAGCATACGTATGTGTGTTGCATGTGAGTCGCAGGTCGAACGCAGAACAATCGAACATCTAATCACTTGGTTGGGCCATCAATCGTATTGTGTTGCGTGGCGCTGCGGTTCTCAAGCAGCCTTTGCAAGTGGATCAATGGGCGACGGGGCGGCACTTACATGGAATGACTTTGAACGCGTACTTCGCGAGAAGCGTCCTCATTATCGAGTGATTGAAGCTGGTGGCGCTCCTGACTGCTTCTTTCATTGCATCGCTTGGTGGGAAAGACGCCAAAACCCCGCGCGATTGAGGAGTGTGCCGCAACTGCGCCGACTGGTATACGACGAGTTCCGCAGAAATCCCCCAGTGCTTGAGGGTCAAATTGATGACGCCAATAAATTCAGGCCGAAGGATCGACGTATTACGTCAGAGAACGAATACTTTGAAGCGGTTCTCGAGGATTTGTACGCAGGAGAACCCGAAATTTGTGCTATTACCAACGTTCTCGGAGTTGAGCTCAAAGTGTTTCAGTTCAACAATGAAGGCACCCTGATCAGTAATGTCTACAGGAAACAAGAGGGTCAGCCTGCGGGCGACGCGAAGCGATACATTCTGGGATACCACGCTAACCACTTTAAAGTCATTGCCTCTTCGCCCCCAGTGAAGCTCTGTCTGAGCGGAGGTGGCATTCGTGCGGCGGCAGTCGCAAGCGGGGTTCTCCGCCGCTTGGCTACTCGCGTGGATGTTGAACAAGTAAGCTCTGTTTCGGGAGGTGGATATGCTGCTGCGGCGTATCTAAGCCATCGCCTTGCGAACCAAACTCAAGAACAAGCTGCCGAAAGCACGTATCATAAGATTCGAGCGAACTCCAAATATCTTGAGTCACCATTTCGTGTGGTTCCGCTCATCTGTTGCGGTTTGATGGTGAACTTTATCGTGATGCTGTCGATCCTTGCTCCCCTGGGCCCGGCAATCGCCTCCTTGAGTCATACGGCAATCAATTCTAATCTTGTCGCCAGTTGCAACTGGAATACCACCACCACCTCTACCACGCCCTCCATGGAACAGCCTTTTTCTACAAACTCTTCGGTGGTAGTTACTCGGCCTTGTAACGGCACTGTAACATTCAAGTACCTTTTTACCGAAGATCCAATTCTTTCGTTAGTCTCCAAGTCGTTCTCGGGGCTGGTCTTTGCTGGCGTAGGCGTCGCTATTTTGATACTACTCTTGGTACCATGCTGCATTCACACCCGTTGTGGATGTTGGTGGGATGTCTACTCTTCCCGATCTATACCGCGAAGTACTGCTTCGGGGTCCGCACAGTCTGGTTCTGGCGGTGCTGCTTCCGAGCCTGCCAAGTCTGATTCTGAAGGTTCTGCAGCCGAGTCTGCAAAGTCTGGTGCGAGAGGTTCTGCTTCCGAGTCTGCAAAGTCTGGTGCGAGAGGTTCTGCTTCCGAGTCTGCCAAGTCTGGTGCGAGAGGTTCTGCTTCCGAGCCTGCCAAGTCTGGTGCGAGAGGTTCTGCTTCCGAGCCTGCAAAGTCTGATTCTGAAGGTTCTGCTTCCGAGTCTGCAAAGTCTGGTGCGAGAGGTTCTGCTTCCGAGTCTGCAAAGTCTGGTGCGAGAGGTTCTGCTTCCGAGTCTGCAAAGTCTGGTGCGAGAGGTTCTGCTTCCGAGTCTGCCAAGTCTGGTGCGGGAGGTTCTGCAGCCGAGTCTGCAAAGTCTGGTGCGAGAGGTTCTGCTTCCGAGTCTGCCAAGTCTGGTGCGAGAGGTTCTGCAGCCGAGTCTGCAAAGTCTGATTCTGAACGTTCTGCGTCCAAATCATCGACGGCTAGTACCTCCGGATCCGCTGCAACTGTCGATAGCAATTCGTCTGTCTCTGAAAGCATGGAAGCAACTGACGAAAAGTTAGCTTTGCTACAGAACGTGGTGGACGGAGGCACAAATTACACTTTCCCCAAGAAAGACTCAGGCAAAGACAATGAGTCGGAAACCAAAAATGTGAGCACGCCTGCAGCTTGCACATTTGCACCGTTACAAGGTCCCCAACCATGGAAAAGCAGTTGGCCACATGCAATCATCTTGGTTTTGATAGGAGTATTATTGTTTTGGCCAGCGTACTTGGTGATTGTGTTCTCGACCAACGTGACGCTCCTACTTATTGCTCACGAAACCCCATTTACGGTTGTTTGGGGCCTGGTTGGCGGCTCGATCGTTGCTCTAGTTGCAAACACAACGCTGCTTGTGGCGCTCTTTACGGCAGCCAAGAATTTGTTTGGGGCAGTACCACTCTTGACTGCTGTTGGTTGCGTGGCTGTCGTAGTCATTGGCGGCGTGTCCTTCCTCGCTGCCATGTCAGTGCGAGTCTCGGTGGCAGTTGGGAAAGCATGCTTCTGTGCTACTGGGTTCTACCAATCTCCTTCCGCTCAATGGCTTGTGGACCACGCGAGCGGTTTTGATAATGGCATGAAAGTTGTGTCGACGGTGCTGTTCGTGGTCTTTACGTGTCCGCCAGTATATCGCTTCATGACCACGTTGCTTCACGAGTATTACCGACTCTCCTTGAAAGAGTCCTTCTTTTCTCGAGGAACTGACCCCTATTTGTGGGAATGCAATACCGTCGCAGGCCTCGAGCCGTCGTTATTTGGCGCCACGATTGTAAACTCTAACCAAGCTTGCGTGTCGGTTACATTATCGAAGGATGCCTTGTTCCGTGGACTTCGATTGTCTCATGCAATGGCCATCTCGGGTGCCGCAGTGAGCGCCACTCTACCGAGCGACATTCTCTCATTTAAACTTGCTTTCCACTTGCTGCGCGTTATCATGACTTGGAACTCGATTACCCTGTCTCGCTGGTGTGTTGGGCCACAGTTTCCAGCGTGGTTGGAGCTTGTTTTTTGGGTATTGGCCGCTTGCGGTAGAATATGCGTTGCGGCCCTGCCTGTTATCTGGTTTGACGGCTTTACCGGCGTGTTGTTTGTTGTCGTTGCCATGCTCATCCTGCTCACTGCGCTTGTGATACCACCTTTCTGTTCTATACCGCACATGTCTGCAGTGCATCCGTTTCTCCAGAATATCCTCCTCATGCTCGGTGCGTATACCAATGACATTGATTATTTGTGCGATGGAGGTTTCTTTGAGAATCTCGGAGTGTTTGCGGTCATGGCTGGGAATCCTTCTTTGAAGAATGGCGACACCATTCTGTGCTTTGATTCGAGCGAAGACTTTGTGCGCAAGATGCCGTCACTTTCACAACTCGTAAACTACTTGGAAGCAGATTGGGACGTGAAGCTCGTTGATCCATTCCGCGTTGCAAGCATTGTGCCCGCTCCCTCGGCTCTGCCTGATCAACAGCAAGTATGGCTCTCGCGACAAAGAATTGTCAAACTCCAGTGCACAAGAAGAAATGCTACAGCACAGTTTCAAGTAACGATTCTCTATGTCAAGGTTCGTGCAGTGCTACAGTCAAATCATTGATCACGTTTATCTAACTTGCATGTCTCTCGTGAATGTAGGCAACGCTCGTTGACGGAAACGGGGCAGACGAGAATATGCTGTTCTTACATGCGCTCAACTCTCCGCAATTTCCTCACGATGGTACAATCAACCAGTTTCTCGGTAGTCGCGAAATTCGTGCCTACCAGCTCCTCGGCGAACGATCTGCTGAAGATGCACTGGAACATATTTAGTCAGAGAAATCCTCTCGTACCGTTGATGTTTCTACTCAATAAATCATTCGAGCTAAGGGTTTGGTCCTTTTATGTGTTCCAGCGTGTAATTTCTCGCCTGCTTTATCGCGCGGAATCAGCGCGAGCGCGAAATGGGCTACCGTGTTTACGCGTCGTCGTTCCCGGAACAAGCGAGCCTCCCATTGCTTTCTGGTGGACAAGGCGCTACGAAAGCTCAAGTTGAATCGCCAGTTACTTGGTCCGATTGTCGTTGAGCTCGCCTTTCGGCTTGGCGGGAGTGCTGGCGTTTGCGCTGGTTCGATTTGGGTTTCCTTTGGATGCTTCAAACCGTGTTTTGCATGCTCTGGAGCTGCGCTGGCAGTCAACGTCACGACAACGGTGATCGCGGGTGTTGCGGCCCTGATTGGTGTTTCGGCCGTCATTGTCTTGTCCGGAGCAATTGGGTACGGAATTTATCAGCTGGTCTCAGCGTATTTGTAAGCCAAGAGCTTGTGCCCGGGGAAATTGTTCCTCTCCAAGAACGTTCTCGCGATCACCACATAGTTCAGCTGCGCCTCAAGCCACAAGTTTTCTGGCAATCCCTGCGCCATGTTCGCAATTCCAATGCCATGCTCGAGACATTCTTGAAAACGGAAGTCGATGATTCTCATCACATCAATTTCTCTGCCGCTCGCTAATGCGTGAATCCGCCCTGTTGGGCTCATGAATCACTGTCACGGCGAAGCTGGAAAATGGACCGAAGCCTTCCGAATGATACTTTGGATTCCAACAACAGCCAGAATGGGATATAAACCTCACACCTCGAGCCCCAACATCATCTAGCGTACCAATAATACAATAGAGCACAGTGAAACTACACAAGGAAGATTGCATGTTTCCAAGGCAATTGCAATGGCGTTTGCATTTTACAAGTCGTGATAACAAGCAGTAGCACTAGCAGCAGTAGCAAGCAGGAGTTGTACACGCAGTCTCTCGAGCACGCGGGAACGTATCGCCGCTGGTGGTGTGTCCAGGCACCACGAACATACGGTTGCCTCTCCATATTTACGAGCTGGAGGAGGAGTAAATCATATCCTCGGCAAAGAATCCACCAAGCTTCTGGAGCTCGCGTTTGGTCAAGTAAATGACCTGCTTCTTGTGCGCGCGAGAGAGCTCACGGTGCTCGACATTATCCTCCTTGTTGCACGCGTACACACACAAGAATCCAGGAGGCAGCGACTTTGCCCGCGCCTTCACCTTGATGTTCGTTCGTTTGGCAAAGTACTGGAATACGGACTCGCCACCGAGATCGTCTCGCGCCTTGAACAAGTCGGCAACATTCGTTGCGTGTTGGCAGACGCTCGATTGCGAGAGCTTGATGAACACACGCAGGCCCTCGATCGTGTAAGCAAAAAAGTCGATTACGCCAAAGTCGTGGGTCACATTGTCAGGCACCACGACCGTTCCTGGCTCGATCGTCGAGTGGTCGTCTGTCGGAAAGGTGACTCGCTTGAACGAGTTCGTAGTCATTACGATGGTCGGTGGCTCGCGTCTCTTGCGTTGAAAGTCTTGGTTCGGGATCTTTAGGACCTTATGGCCAAGGAACTCGGCGGTGAAGACCAACTCGAAGGCATCCCATCGCCCTGTGCTCTCTGCGGCAAGAATCTCGATCGAGTGTCCGAGATGTGTATGGCAGAACCAAACGATCGCATCACGTGCCGGTGGACACACGAGTTGCCACGCTTGTTGGTCGGGAGTCGCAATGAACATGCCGCTGCTCCTCCATCGGTTTGGAAGATGAAAGACGCCGCCTCCGATTCGATCGTGGCGAATGAGGCTCACGAGCAGTTGGTGGTGCTCTCGAGCATCTCGAGAATCCGCAGCCGACAACGCTCGACGATAGGAAGCCTCTCCCAACAACACCATATACACTTGATGCTGGTAGTAGTCGCGTGCACATTTTGTGAACCGTGAGAGAGAAGCGGCTCTCGTCAAGTGTTGGTGGCCAGGCATCATCAGTTTGAAGACGTTGCGACGATCAAAGTACCAGAGCATGCGAGGTACGTGTGCGGCCACGGCACAAATCTCTTGGTCGCTCACCTCGTCGGAGAGTAAGTGACGTTCTCGATGCCACGAGAGCCAGGTGCTGCGCTCTTGGTCCGAGAGCACGTCGATCGTCATGGTGAGCTCGTTGCGCAAGTCGTCAGTGAACGCCTCGGTGCCGAGTGAGGTAGAAGACGACGACACTGCTGCAACGAACACACCTCCATTCTCGACGAGAGGGAGAGCAGTGTGCGAGAAGTGACGCATCTTGTCAATGTAGGGCCATGTAGCAGACGCTGCCTTCTGGTCGTCGGGATCAGCGGTCGAGGGTTGGTGTCGGCGATCAAAGAACTCGTTGTAGTGATCGATCAACACGGCCACTCGAGTGTTCGAGCTCAGCCAGTCCAGTATCTCAAGAGCAAGCTGTGCACGAGTCCCGAGCGAACACTTGGGATTTGCGACCGCCTCGGTGATCTCTCGACGCAAGTCGGTGTCGGGAGCAAAGTTTCGATTCGACAGAGCGCCCACGAGCAGCGATCGTGGGTCAGTGACATTGGCCTCGAGATGGATCACAGTGTAGCCCTCTTGTTGACGATAGTACTCGGCAAGAAGCCGAAGCAGCACGGTCTTGCCGACTCCGCCTGCTCCTTGCAGCATCACGACACGCTTTCGGGATGAAAGCCGACGAAGGAGACTGCTGAACTCGTAGCGGCAGAGAAGAGACACACTGCCGTCATCGTTCAATGACCTCGTGAACAATGCAGGACGCGATGGAACGAATCGCATAAAGGTACCAGGATGGGTCGCAGTGATTGCTTCAGCCACGGTAAGGTCTATCCAGAAATGAGTGTTGAACATGACAATGCCCAACAGAGAGAGAGAGAGAGAGAGACGTACATGTTGGTGGCTGTGTGGGTGCAGCAGTTTCAGCAGCAGCAGTCGTAGTGGTAGTTTCCTCGAGAGGAGACTGGTCACGCGTTGGTCGTTGTCTCTTGATGTTGGGAGCGTCGTCCGTTTGCGCATCGTCTAGGCCACCGAACAATACAACAAGCTCAGCACGCACAACAAACAACAAGTGAACTCTCTTGACGCGTACCTTGCTTGCGCTTGCGGCCTGTCCTCGACGTGGAGGTGGTAACTGTTCCAGCTCTGCCGTCGAGTGTGTAATGGCTCATCTTTCGTTGAGGAAACGAGAGGTGCGACGTAAACACAGGCGGCAACGAACGAAGAAAGGCGCGAAATTCGAATAAGGGTGCTCCTTGAGCTTGATCGCTCTTCTGAAGAATTAAGGTGCCTTCTGCGCCTGTCTTGCGCTATCATGTAAGGATTCTCATGAGCCCATTCGTTCTATCACAGATAAGCCTACGTCTACTCTCGTCATACCAATGGAAGGCTCTATCGAGCCTGTTACTGCTTGATTCCTTAGAGTCACGTGGTGTATCGCTCGCGCCCGACAGAGAAATATCTCACACTCTCACTCTGAAACGCGCAAAGAGGAGAGTATTTATGGATTTGCAGCAAGAATGAAGCGGTTCACTGCTGCCATACACTCGAGAAACAGTGTGCGAGACAGGTTGCCGATGGCACAGTAGTTTGCGAATCGCTGTGGACTGTACTGCGAGACGCGTCGAGCCAGCCACTGATTGTAGAGGATTGGATCGTGCTTCAGCTTCGAGAACATGGCATCCACCGAGGTAGCGTTCAAGTTGGCGACTTGGTATGCTTCTCGAAACGAGTACTCGTGTTGCCACACAATTTGGCCCTTCGAACATCAAGACAGTCGATCGGATGTGTAGTGTGAGCTCGAGCAAAGCTTGCGCAACACGGATCGACGCACTTGAATCTGATTGTTGATCAAGTCCGAGTAATACTCATGATAGTCCACGAGGCTTCCGGTGCTGCTCTCGTACTCGAACACGCGGAACGAGGGATTGGTGTTCGATACTGGCGAGATGGACGGAGCGGCAAACATGGCAGCAACTGGAGAGGCACGCGAGACTGGAAGCGAGGTACGTGTGAATCAAAGCAGCATATCAGAGCGAGCATCATTGTCACAATGGTGAACTGCAATGAATGAATCACATACAGTCACTGGGCCACACCAAACGGACATCATCTCGATGCATATGCCCGAAAAACTGACCAGTAATGACGCTCGAGTACTGAGAACATCAACAAGAAGAAGCAGTGAGTAATCGTTGTGACGATCAAGAGCTTCTGTCTGGACACACGCATGATACCTTGCGAACGATTGACACAAACGTATCTGTAAAGAGAGTTTGCCAGAGTTCTTGATTCTCGTACGTATTGGATCCTGGAGGGATATGACCCAAGATATACGCTCTATGATAATCCAATCAAGAGAGAGTATCTCTCTCGATCTGAGTGAGCCTTGTCATATCGTAAATGCTGTCATTCCATTCTATCTCTCTTTGATCGAGTGACGTACTTTCGAGAAGACGAGTGAATATCATCGAGTTGCTCTCGAAGCCATTGAAACTGCTTCAATGGATCAGGATCTTTCAAAGGATCGATCGATGGCTTGTGGTTGGGAGAGTAAATGATCGTATTGATGGAGAGCACCGAGAGAGTGGCAGAGAGGTCTTGTCGGTAGTAACCTCCATAAAGAAATGTCTGTTGTGCTGATGCCACTATAGAGAGAGAGAGAGAGATTGATGGATGGATGGATGGATGGATGGATGGATTGGTCGATAGATTGGACAGTGAGATCATTGAGTGGTCTCGTTTGTGAGTGTACCTGAAATCCATGGTTGAAAGATGGCGAGTAATCGAGAGAACCATGGTCCGTTTGGAACATTCAAGTCTTGATAGTCGGCGATGCAGTCGTTGTTGCCGATCGTAGTGACCACGGCGACTGAAGGAACAGCTTGGTACAGATACTGCACCGTCTGATTGATCGACTTGAGCACATTCTCGGGATTGTCGTACGCATGCGCGGCAAGGTCTCCAGCCCTGAGAACACGCAGTGGTTGGTCTCAGAGAATGATGGCAGTGAACTCGTGCATCAATGTGTTTGGATTGCGGCCAAGCGAACGACGCACAGCAAGATGAATGACGCATTGGAGCGTGGTAATATCTTGCATCGATATATGATCCAATGAGGCCCCATTGTTATCTCAATGTGTGAGTCGAGCTTGACGAGATAAGGAAGTGATCGTGGAGGATTCGTGTCAACATACCGAGATGGCTTTGTTGATACTGTGTGTGTGTGGCAGTGTCATTCATGGAGAGATTGATGGAACAGAAACGAGAGATCGAAGAGTGAATGGCAATGTATCTCTCAAGGTACCAATGAAGCGTGTGTGCGTGTGTGCGTGTGTGAGATCGAGAGACTCGTACGCAGATTCAACCAAGATCATTGGAGAGTCGCATCCATATTGTCCAAAGGGTACTGCTCGTGATCGAGGAGCGATCGGTTGCGTGTGATCTTGTGGCGAGACGATGCCCGCAGCAGAGTCGCGGCATCGCGACGAGGAGTTGCTTGCGGGCACGTAGAGAATGTCGGTATGGAGATCGGACATGAAGAGGAACTGCTGTGTGGTTGCGATGGGTCGGGCTGGTGTGATCGTCGCTTGCGATGGTGGACATTGGCTCATCACTGCAAGGAGCAGGAGAGCCAGAGGAGCAACGAGGTGCGATTGCATGATGGTGAGTGTGTATGTGAGCACGCGGTGCCAAGCAGTTGGCGACTCGTTGATGACATTGTGCAGGTATCGATGATGGTTCCTCTGCCTGTCTGAGACCCGAGATCTTGAAGACCCAAGGCACTCTGACGAGGTGTTGACGCTCTCACATGTTCCTCGTCAGTGAGAGATGGTAGACCTCGTCCCACACGACAGGGACGCCATTCACTCGCTCGCTTGCTCCTTCCCATCAACAGCTCTCGCGAATTGAGCTCCCCCTGCTCCTTGCACCATGACGACTCGAGATTTTGGCAATCGTTCACGCAGTTGATCAAGCAACAAGCGAGTCAATTGGCGACATACGAGAGACACTGCCGTGTTTATACTCTGCCTTATCGGATCGAACATGGTGCGAGGCGATCGTCATGTAGCTCCTGCTGCTCGAGCTGCATCTCTCACTCAAAATGACTCTCTGGTGAATGGAGTGCTCGGTGGCTGTTGCGAACTCGGCGACAACCTCGCCAAGATGTACGACGTGGTCGAATACGCTCCAAACGAGGAGATTGATCCACAGCTCCTAAGCAACAAGGCCGCCAAATGCCTGCGCATCTCCGACGTGCTGCACAAGTTATGTGCCGTGTGGACGCCGATAACTCTCGGGTACGCACATGGTCTCACAATTGTGCGACCTCCACACTCAGCGCGCTTGTTGTGATTGACTGGCACACCCTGTGTTGCTCGTTGCAGGCGTGCGAACACGACCAACGAGTGCATCACACGCATTCATTCATTCATTCGCTCAGTCGGCAGGACACTCTTGCGATTCACGAGTAACGGCGGCCGTCCAACGCCTGCATCTCCGATGTGTTGCAGGAACGCACAGCACGAGGGAAACGAATGAGGTGCGCGAAGCTGCTTGAATTAGTGGATGGGGAAGTTGATGATGAGTATATTCACTAATGAGAGAATAAAGGTGGCAGTTCGACAGACAGAGGAGTAGATGGATAGATGGATGGATGGATGGATGGATGGATGGATGGATAGTGGTATCGTCATTGGCACCGAAGGTCTGGCGCATCACAATCGTGACCGTTACTGCAACTGCTGCACATACGACCGTTACATTGAAAGCAAGTATCAAGGCATTCGTCGCAAAAGAAGAACGGACAAAAGTGACACGCCATATATATGATGACTTTCGCAGAGGGAAACGTTGCACGCGAAACACGTTCGTGTGTGCTCCGGGCAGAAGTTGTCGTTGCAGTCCCAGCACTGCTCCAATACTTGAACATCCCAACTCATCGCAGCTGAGGGATTGAAGATACTGAAAGGATAACGTAAGGGATGCAGAGAAAAGGAGGTAGCGAGAGTGTCACTGGGCGGTACGTAGTATCAGAGGTCGTACTTGCGCAAGTAACTCCTTGGTTACGTTATCGAGAAGTACTGCTCCTTGAATAATGGGCTCAATCTCAGTTTTCCGATATAATGCCTGTTGATTGACAGAGGAATTGAGCTCCTGGAGCATTCGCGAAAGCTTACCCAATACCTCCTCGAATGCTCGATTCAACGAGAACATGAAGTGTGCTCTTTTCTCGTTACAGTTCATGGCAGAGTAGGCCATTTGGTTGTAGCCAATTGTGCAGCGAAAGTGATTGGACAATTCAAATTCCCAGCCCTTGACCATTTCGTAGTAGCTTGCAAGGTCGGCTTCTAGAACTCGACCTAGACGCGATGGGTCTCCAGCAAACAGCTTAGGGTAGTAGGTTCGAAAGAATTGACAATAGCTTTCATGTACGCCTTGAAGGGCGTATTGAAGTGTAGTACCAAGCTGAATGATGGGGCATTTCAGAAGGTGCGATACACAGAACTTGTTGATATCAATTAAGGGAGCGAGGGGGAAATCTAGGTGGTTCGCCTTTCCCTGAGTACGCCACTGGCCCCATTCTCGACCGAGAAGAACGTTGATGGTTCCCCCTTGGATCTCATGAAGAGCACGATGGGTTTCTGCCGCAGCTCTTGTTGTGTCCACTCCCTTCTGTACACTCAAGTTGGCGAGCATGGAACAACGCGCCTGTGCGGGTGCCAGATCGGTGTCAGGAGGAGGAAGCTGTGGTTGCTTGAGAGCATCGATTGCACTCAATAACGACAGACCAAGATCAGTAAGCTGGTCTTTGCGCGCTTGTGCCAGACCTCCAGGACCAACTCCAACCTTCTGCAGGTACTCCAACAGGCCACTGAGGTTGTGAGGGGAAGCGTTTTCAGAGCGTCCTGAAGGATGGAGCCCCCTAACAGAGAAGTACGGCATGGACTGAATGTTGTCCAAAATAGTATGACGAACAGGGGACTCGCCGACACGGTCTTCGTAAACCTTCCTGATTTCAGTCTCCAAAGTGTGCTCATCCTCGAGATACAGCTCCATCATTGTTACAATGTGGGCGCACTGCGAATACAACGTGTCGTTGAGCAGTCTCTCAAGCCACTCTCCAAGAACTGGATTCGCTCCAAAAGGTTGAACTGATTTCTCCACAAAGAAGACACGATGGCAGGACTTGTAGTACTCGAAAGCGTATTTCACCCGCTCGGCATTGGTATCAATAACACCAGGAAGGTCAATCAGCTCTACACCTTCTGGAAAGCTGAATCTTCCAGAAACCCGAACTTCGCGCACCAAAACACTGAATGCGCGCTCTGCCATGATGGAATCGTGCACTTCCTTCGTTGAGCTGTAGACTGCGATACTCACCCCAGATTTCAGTCGTGCCATGAATGCCGGAGAAGGCTCTACAGCCGCCAGTAAGAGGGAGTTTCGAGATTCCTCATTATCCAAATCAACGCCGGGGAAAATGCTTTGAAAGTATCCCCGTATTTGCCCTTTACGCTGCGATGTTGCGTCGGCGCCGTACTCAGTAAGCAACCGATTGCATTCTTTCGTCCACTCCGCTTCCGAAACGTAATGTATCTCCACTTTGTAGCCTGGCTGATTGTGCGAGCACAACACAGTGGGTGCGTAAGTGACCGAGTTGGCTCCACCTTCTTGGGGCAAGAGCGGTGTCCACGAGCCCGCCGTCGATTTTGGAAGGCATATCGCGCTCAGCAAAGTACTTTTGCCTGCTTTTGACCCTCCAACGAAGCACAGGCGCAATCGGAACTTACTTTCGTGAAGCGATTCAAGGCGAGAAAGATATACTTGTGCAGAAAGAGGATCAATAGCCCCTTGTCTGACCAAGTTTTCCACTAGAGAAGCCAAGAGCGTGCACATGGAGTTGAGATCCGCCACATCAAGGGCTTGCAAACGAACTGTGAGTCCATCCATGGAAGATCGACGATGCCCCAAGATCGACGATGCCCCAAGATCGACGATGCCCCAAGATCGACGATGCGCGATTATCAATGACGCGGGGCAAGGAGGGCAAAGACAATAAACCTACGAGGCCGATTGGAGAACAGGTCAACGTTGGACAATTTCGAGCCCAAGCGCAACCTTACGACTTACGAGAGCTCGAAAGGACCAGAGGATTATATACCAACTGTTGGCTTAGTGATATTCTCGCAAGCCTGTAGTTGTACTATCGTGCCCAATGATGCTCTCCATGTACATGGCATACCATCGCGTACCTCAGTTGGATCTGACCTCAGCCGGGAATTCACGTGTCAGTACAAGCAACGCGCGCTGTCCGAATGCCGAGCTCGGGTGTTGAATCCTAGTGCAAAGGAATGGAATAAGGGCGCTGTAAAGCCCCGAAAGATCTTGCGCCTACTCTTGTCTGTCCATCATCAGTCCTGAGTTGCCGTACATCAGACCCTGTACTTGATCTCAGTGCATGGCTGCCGGCCAAGCAGCGCTCGACAAAGCTCTTCTTGTGGCGTCCCTTGCTGGCAAGTGCGAGGATGTACAATCGTTGCTTGGTCGACACGCAAATGTGAACGCTGTTGATAGCGACAACAGGACACCGCTCCACTACGCTTCTCGAAGAGGCCATCTTTCGTGTGTTGAACTCCTGTTGGATCGACAAGCCAACGTCAATGCTGCGAACAACGCCAGTAACTCGCCGCTCCACTACGCTGCTGCCAATGGTCATCAGTTTTGCGTCGAACTCCTGTTGGATCGACAAGCCAACGTGAATGCTGCGAGTAGCGCCAGTGAGACACCGCTTCACTATGCCGCTCGACAAGGACACCGAGAGTGCGTCGAGCTGCTCATCGATTACGACGCCGACCGATCAAGTATCGATGTACGCCCCGCCTCTTTGCGCTCTCGCGAATATCGTGTGACACTCACCATAAACGGAACTTCACGCTTTCCGTGCACCTGGCAGCAACGAGGCGCCGTGCCTGAGCAGGTTGCCAGAACACAAGAGCTTGCGCGGTTGATTCGCCTCCGAGGTATCTTGGAAAGATGGTGTCACACTTTGGTAGCGGCTGGCTCAAGTCAAGTAAAATGTTGCAGATGCACGAGCTTGTTATCGTGAGCGATACCGAAGCCTCAAGTTGGCCCTCACCAACGAGAAGCAGCAAGCTCAACGAGAGCAACAACGGCGTATTGCTGCCGAGGAAGCTCTCTCTCGAGGTACACGTATGTTCCCTCGGATTCGAGAAGATGGTTGTTTATCAAGGTGTGTTTATCTGTCTGTGTAGCTTCTCGATACATGAGATTATTCATTCAGCCAGTACACGATCAAGATACACTCGAGATTGAGTGCCGCGAGGCCGACTCTATCGGTCATATCAAGGCCACGCTGGCTCATCGACTACGCTGTTCGATGGCCCAACTACGTCTGATATTTGCAGGACAGCAACTTGACCAAGATTTTCAACTGCTCTCGGAAAGCGGAATTACAAACGAGTCATGCGTGTCCCTGTTGATGAGCTCGTCAATGTCAGGTAGGTGATTATCATTGCGCCACGATGCAAGGCATGCACAGCCGTTTCCAGCACAATTTCCGCTTCTGCAGACCCGTTTCAACGTTCAGGGCATCTCCCCACAGCGTGGCAAGTCCCGTTGGAGGAGCTCAAGATTGATGAGAGTGCAATTCTCGGATCAGGAGCTCTCGGCGAGGTGAAACGAGCGATTTGGAACAATGGCCTGGAAGTAGCGGTCAAGCGACTATTCTTCATGGCGACGGACGCTACTGCGTTACAAGCCATCGGAGGAGCTCTTGACGAGGCACAACGGGAGTCGGTGCTTCGAGACTTTCTCAAGGAGTGCTCGATCCGACGAATCAATTCGTCGATCCGACATCCAAACATTGTCATGTTCCTCGGTGTGGGAGTCGATCGAGCAGCCAGCAACGAGCCCCGATACTTGATCTTGGAGCTCATGGAGCAGGGATCGCTCCACAACGAACTCTATCCAGGAGGTATCTCTCCTCGACAAGGACAACCCATGGCACTTGCTCGCATTGTACAAATCTTGCTGAACATCGCGTACGCTCTGGTGTATTTGCATTCCCGTCGGCCGCCGATTCTCCATCTCGATCTCAAGCCCAAGAACGTGCTGATCGATCGGTCAGGCACGGCCAAGATTGGAGACCTTGGCGAGGCTCATGTGATTCAATCGACTCAACGCACTGCCTTGGCAGCTACCGCTGGTGTGTTTGGTATCGGCACGCCACTGTACATGGCGCCAGAGATGGCGATTGAAGGCTTGAGCAAGGGAGTGGCCGCCGACATGTTCTCTCTTGGAGTGGTGGCGTGCGAGATGTCGTCAGGTCGGCCTCCCAATCCAGGGCCATCGATCCTCCGTGTGTCGTTGCGAGAGCTCCGCCCGATTCCCGAGAACGAAAGGCGAGCGAGCGACATTGCAGCGATTCAACATGCGGAGATTCGAGAGCTGGTCGGCCATTTGGTACTCGACGATGAGGCCCAACGGTGGAATGCGATCCAAGTCCAGTCGTTCTTGCAGTCAATCCTTCTTGATGAGCAGTGAGCAAGCGATTGTGTACTATCTATCCTTGTGCTGTTGCGAATCCAACGCTCTCTATAGACCTCCGTTGTTAGATCTTACTCTTATTCCCACTGTACCACTGGAAATAACAGATAGTAATTCATTGTGTCACACATCATTCAGCAAGTCATTTGTTCACTCATTCTCGTCAAAATTTTACGCGAAAAAGAGATGGCACAGCAAGCACAAAGGAAGTATGTATAGCTGTATCAATACGCATTCATGAGATTATGATGTGCTTACACATGATGTAGTGGTAGTGGTGGTAGTAGTGGCGGTGGTTTGAGCTGCCCGCTGAAGAATCTGCTCGAGCACATACGAGAACTGCCGATGCATCATCTCATTGCACACTCGATCCCACGTTGCGTTGTGAATGGCGAGAGTTTGCACCCATCGATCCGCGAGATACCGGACCATCTCCAAGTTCAAATCCAAGTCTTGAACTGACGCCAAGGCTCGTTCTGCAACTTGTTCCAGTTGCTTCCACGAGCTGTTGACCTGCATCGCAACAAACGGGTCTCGAATCTTGCCAGGGAGGTCGACGATACTCGAGCACACTTGCAAGAGTTGGCTCTCGAACATGGGCCCCAATTCGACAAATGGATATCGAATATTACGCAAGCCACGAAACTCGTCTCGGTGCGGCAAGACCGCGCGTACTCTGTTGCACGGAATGCTTTGAGTGGCCCGCCGCAACAGTCCCGCTCGATGGACGCCAAAGTCGAATCGTACAGGAGAGTCTATCGTCGGTGTTGGCAGCGCAACTTGCTCGATTTCGGCAAAGCTGCGAACAAGCTCCTCCCAATCAGTGAGGACAGGAGGCCATACAACGCCAATGGCAATGTACGTGTCAATCGCCCGCACGAGCTCCTCCGCGTACGGGAACACAGATGCCGAAGGAAGAGGTCCCATCACAGACGATGTGGAACGCATTGAGACCTCCCACCAACGCTGTATCTCACCTCCTGATGGAATGTTGCCTTCTCCACACAGTGCGCGGCATCGATCGATGGCCACGCGAGGATCCAGAGAGTCCGCCGAAAGGCACAACAGAGATATCACTTCTCGAGCACCAACCTTGGCTTGCCGCGACAGGCCGCGACAGGCCTCGAGCATGGCGAACCGATCCTGCAGTGTTTGGATCTCTCGCTCGTAAAGGCGTGGAGCAACGGCTGGGTCGTGAATCCACCCGAGCTTCGAGAGACCAGAGAGTGTTGGACAGACGATGATCGGGCCACGACTGCTGTGCTGCACGAGAAACATGGCTCGCATGCTGGCCGCTCGCGGTACCGCAACCCAACAACCATCTGGCTCAAGAGTGGGGGTGGTGGCGCGAGACACAAAGGCAAACGGAAGAGCGCCGCTTCCAGTGCCCTCATTGAGGTGGTGCTGTGCATTGGTGAGGCAGTCCAGCAGCCCTGAAAAGGGGGCTATGTGCTCCTGCGCCAGCTCTTCGCCTGAAACTACGTGCGGCCGCCCGAAGCTGTACGGTTGCTCTTGGCCCCACCAAGAAAACAATAAGCTGGCGCTGCTGCGCTTGAGCGAGCTGCGGAGCTCCTGCTGCATGAATGGGAGGGAGACCGGGAAGAAGGCGTCGCGGTTGATGCCTTGCGCCTCGAGAGTGCGCCAGTTGAACACATTGACGTGAAGCGTAATCGCCACTGGCACGGTGCTCCTGCCCATGATAAAGATTGGCCTGCGAGGTTCTGAGTAGTGTGGATCGAGCATGAGCTCGATCGGTATTCCGCGACCTGTGTGATCGAACCACGCCAATGGATCTTCGAACGATGCAAGGAACGGGCAACAAGCCGCCGTGCACGTGCCAGCGTACGGAGATCGATCCCACAGAGACCGATACATCGCATACGACGGCGACACAGGGAACAGCGGAAAGGCCGACAGCAACCGAGCGAGAGTGCTCTCCAACAACGCACCGAGATCATGCAGATCCGCGGTCTTGTCGCGCAACGCAGCGTGCGCCTCGCTGCTCCTGACGCTTTCCAGGAGAGGATGATCTTGGGCCAAGCGCACCGAGAAGCGGCTCAGTGGCGGCGCGCCACCAAGGATCGTGAATATGGCTTCACTCGAAAGCGCCGCCTCGTAGGTTTCTTCCAATAGTTGCAACGCCAATGGACACAGGCATTCGGCAATGTTATCTTCGTTCATTCTTGGCTGAGTAGATGTGCAACGAAGCACGGCGAGCGCGCAACGATACGCGGAGAGGAAGGCGCAGAAGAGCGAGGAGGTTTGGCGGGAAGCTTGCTATCAAAATGCTGCCATCGGGTGTGGAAGGAGCTAAGCTTGATTTGCTTTCTGAGATGACCAATGACGGGTTTAGGTAAGCCTACGTCTGCTCTCGTCATACCAATGGAAGGCTCTATCGAGCCTGTTACTGCTTGATTCCTTAGAGTCACGCTGGTGCATCGCTCGCTCGCGACAGCAGAGAAATATCTCCCACTCTCACACTTGCGCACACAGAGGAGAGTATTTATAATGGATTTGCAGCAAGAATGAAGCGGTTCAATACTGCCATACACTCGAGAAACAGTGTGCGAGACAGGTTGCCGATGGCACAGTCGTTTGCGAATCGCTGTGGACTGTACTGCGAGACGCGTCGAGCCCGTCACTGATTGTAGAGGATTGGATCGTGCTCCAGCTTCGAGAACATGGCATCCACCGAGGTGGCGTTCAAGTTGGCGACTTGGTATGCCTCTCGAAATGAATACTCGTGTTGACGCTCAACGCACCGTGAATCAGATGTGGTTATCAGAAGGTGGCCCAGTATTCGAGGAGGCCAACCAGAGATGGTGGTTGCAAGAGCCGAGAGAGATAAATACGTATCCGCGCAAATATCCATTCACGTGAGGTTGGTGCACGAATATACTAGAATCGCAACAACGATCTCGAGAAATAAGTGCAATGTACAAGTGATGGGATTTGTTGTTGATCGCTGCCTGATATCGTGTCTGAAGCAGCGATATCTACCGTTGGTTGATGGTAATCAGCGCAAACGAGGACGAGGGCATGCGAGGCGCCCGTCAATCGAGATCGCTGGTCGAACAATCGGATTATCGCTATCAAAGAGATGCTTGGTGACTCGAGCATGATAACAGCGATGTTGACGCTGTGCTGGTAGGCAGTATGGCAGTGGCAGTGCAGAGCCGATAAACACGAATATGTGCTCGGTGATGCAACCAAGAAGCAACCAAATATCTACGAGCGAAAATATGCCATCGAGATCGATCATAGGTTCAGAATCATAAGGCTCCAACGTTGTAAGAGGTGGATAGTGGGTCGCTTGTGGGTACATCCTCATCAACAACCCACACGATAGAGCACGTAGGGCACGCACTCTTGTGTACGTGTGTGCTCGTATCAATAAATCCGTTTGTGCACCGCAGAAAAATATATCCATCACTGTAACGCTTCGATATCGTGTGTCAAGTGATGAACCTGGGGTCTACGAGTCGAACAAGCAGCAAGTACGTGAGAACGAGATTGATATGTTGACGATATGAGAGACACCGAGGCAAACGAATGGGGACGGGGTACATATTACGGGGTACGATACGATGCTGCCTCTGACGAACTCCATATCGCCGCCACGAGAAACATCAATACCATCCATCAAATCAATTCCGACGCCCTCCAAACCAATCTAAACTCACTTCGATGACGGTTACTCAAGAATTTGACGATGATCGAATACTTGGTACCTTGAATCAACCGTACACGACGCGAATCGGTCGGACTGGCTGGGAGATATCGCTCGCTGGGATAGAGATACTGGTGCTCGAGAGAGTATGTATGTATGTGGGTATCGCCGCGCTGCTCCAGTGGTTCTCAGATTCTGATGGTTCAACTGTCGATGGATCAACCTTAATTGAACGAGCAGAGCGGATAACTGGCGCCTGCTGGTGTGAGGGATTGTTGAGCAGGTCTGCACTGGTTGGTGTGAGGGATTGATGAGTATAGAGGTTGGTAGGTCATCTTTGGACCAGGTGCGAAGCTGCTGCGACGGGTGAGAGGACATTTATCGACGCTACCACTTGAAAGCTTCTCACAGACGAGAAGGTGGCTGACTATTATCCTTCTTTATCAAGGGCAATGCCAACACTGAGGAATAAAAATTTGGTTACAAAGCCACAAACAAGATGGCTACCGTGTAATACATCTCCGCGATATCTGGAATAGCAGAGCCCAGGCTGTCTGCCGAGGCAAGGAAGGACCAGGCGGAGAAGTAGCCAACGGCGACGATGACCCCAGATAGCAATATGCGGGAGACGAAGAAGTACCGATGGGGTCGGCCAAGGAAAGGAAAGGGGTTGTCAACGTCGGCAGCTGGGTTAAGCGGGGTTCGGGCCCATGTAAAGTCGCCCTCACTGACCAAAGCCGAAACAAAGCCAAAGGCAGCACCGACGGTAAGGTCGATTCCGACTTGTACATATTGGTGGGCGGTATTGTTTGCGGTGGACCGCGAACAAGATGCTAGAGCCCCTTCTTGGGGCTGTCCACCGATCAAGCTCGAGACCTCAGCTACAATCAGCAAAACGAATAGTGTGATCACAATGGAGCACCGAGCTGGCCGCCTTTGCCATCGCCAGAGCATGAAGGCAGGCCCAGGATGCCAGGCACTCGCGCCAAAAACCGCAAGCGCCGGGAGAATAGACAAGGACCCAATAACATAAAACACAACGTCATTGCAAGGGTAAATGAATCGAACGATAAGCGATGCTCCCTCAAGGAGGACACAGGTAAGGGAAACACTGACAATGACCCAACAAGCGGGGTAATACCACTCTGGCTGCACCGGACGCGGCGCTCGCTCCTCAGCCTCGTGATCAGTAGCCGCTGCGAGCTCGACATCGGTGCTCAACACCGTTCTGGTATACTTGGCCAACACCTCTTCGCGAGAAGAGAAGGCGCCAGGGGCAAAGTACTCCAAGAGCATCGAGAACACCGCCAACACGACCATGGTATCCAGCAACAAGCGAAAGCTAAAGATGACATGGTCCTCTGAAGAGAGCTTGGGAGCCAAGGAGAAGAATGAAAGGATACCAGAGGAGCTCACGATGCCGCAGCAAATCGCCAGGCAAATGCCGCACGCCAGGCGGTTGATGGAGATGACTGGATCGGTACCGCAGCGCAGTTGGAAGGCCCACGCCAACACGAACATCGCGAGACCTCCAACAATGTCAAGGCTGGCTTTGAGGACGACTTGAGCTAACGACAGGCCCGGTAGCGTCGTCTTGGCAAGCAAGCTCGAACTATCTGACACACCGCTGAGGAGCACGGCAACCAACGCAATCCAGTGCACCCAAGTTATACTGCTGAACAGAAGCTTCCGCCCGAACCATAGCAACAAAGCTATGGCCAGAAGGAGGAAGACAACATAGACACCGAGAGACACAAGCTTTACCGTAGTGGCGAGAGTTTCGTCAGTGCGCAGCAGTTTGCTCACCACGAGAGTAAGCAGCCAACCAAACGAGAGAACCAGCAGGACCGCCGGCTTCCGTTGGTGCTCTTGCCAGCAGTGCTGGCGCAGGCAGGCGAGAGGCATGGGAACGAAAGAGTAAGGTAATGAATGAGCCGAACGCGCCTGTTTTGTTGTAGCGCCCTCCGGCTGCGGGCGCGCTACGGGCGCTACGGGCGCGCACTCTGCATTCCCCGAAGAGCGGCGCGGAATAAGTTGCAGCACCTACGAAGGGGAGGTAAGAGCGTGGATTTCCACCACACGCTCTTTGTTCTCCTTGCTCGCAGCCACCTCACTCTATGGGCTCCACGGCTGCCAAACCGCTCGTCGAAGCAGTGCTGGACGACTGCCGCGATGGTCGGCGCACTGCCGGTGACGTGCGCTCGCGAACTGCCACGGTACTCGAACAAAATCGGACGGCATCGGAGGCGTGGCCATTGTACAATCACCGCTGCGGCACTCTTCCTCCGTTTCTGCTTGCCATCGAGGCGGATCGCCAAGATCTCGCGGTAGACATGCTCGCACACGCGCTTACGATAGGAACCGAGTTTCGAGACCGCGTTCTGTGGAGTCATGATGGCCTTCATCGGAGGGCTCTCCACATTGCTGCCGCAATGAATAAGTTCGAACTGGTTGAGTGGCTGTTATTTCAGGGCCTACGACCAACTCCTTCGGTGCGCCCCCAAGCTTGGTATCAAAGCCTATCACGGCGCTCCATCGCTTACGATTATCTGCTGTTAGAGTCTCTTGGTCTATCCTCAAAATGAGCCAGGCTGTGACCCCAATGGTAGGACAGCTAGGAAGCTTGTCAAGGCGACGAAAGAGCTCTCCATTGACGGTACTATTCATGCTTCCACGCCACAGTGAGTGAGAGTCAGAACAGCGGCTGATACTGAATTTGTGATGTACCAATATAGAGCTTGACTGTAGCAAGCAGCTCGCCGAGTGGCTCGAAGATTTGATCCCAAACTACGCACTTCTTCAGCTGGTACAGCTTGATGATGTTGTTGAACCAACGGCGGAACAGTTCAAGGGGAAAGGCGCAAATGGTATTGTGTATCAAGCACGCCTCAAGGCACAGTCGATAACCGGCATGCGGCTTCCTGCGGGTTCAATTGCAATCAAGGCCATGCTCGCCTATGTCCCCGAGGTTGGCTCTCCCACAAGGACAGCCACTACAACTACGTCGACTTCCTCGACGTCGGCAACAGCCGCCGTTCCTCTTTCGACAAACGACCTACGAACGCGGTTTGATCGAGAGATGGTTTTTCCGCGTCTTTACCCCCATTGGGCGCTTCTTACTGTGTACAATCAGTGGGTCGGGAACCGAAGGGAGGCGTTCTTAACGATTCCACCTGACGTGCTTACCGATGCAAATGCCACCGCGGTGCCAACAAATTATTTCTCGAGCAACACTAGCTACATCAGCATGGAGTGTGCCACAATGAATATGGAGCAGTGGCTGCAAAATCGTGAGCCGTTGCAGCCGCGAGTGGCGCTATTGATCGTTGCGCAGCTGCTCAGCGCTCTTGCTCACATTGAGTCTGCCGGGTTTAGGCACCTCGACATCAAACTTGACAACGTTTTTTTGGTTGACCGCCCCAACATTGTGCCGTCAGACCCACCGGTCCCAATGCTTGTCTTGGGAGACTTTGGTACCAGCGTTCCTGGAATCACCGCTCAGAACGTTGGTTGCTTTGAAATCCAACCGCCGGAAGTACGGGAAAACGTACTGTCGGGTGTCGGGTTCCCTGTGGAGCACGCAGACCTTTGGTCGCTCGGTTGGGTTGTCTTCGCGTTGTTGCAAGGGCGAGCCCCGACTACAGAAGAGTTGCTCATGGATCGGCGCGATGGGTCGATTCCCGAGCTTTCGCCTGAGTGGACGCAACCCGACCCTGAGACGCAGGCGCTTTACCGAGTTCTCACAACGCTCCTTAAGCACGAGCCCACTGAACGAAAAACTGCTCAAGAGCTCCTCGAATCCATCGAGGTTGTTTTATGGCCAACAGATCCGCAACCGCCTAATGCAGACTCTCCCGAGGCGTTGCGCTGGTTGCTGGAAGAGGAGCCTCGAGTGTTCAACATGATACTGAGGAATACCGCCATTCGTGACTCCCACCCCCGAATGACGATCGAGCATCTCCTTCGCCTCGTTAGAGTGTTGCGATTCGAGAGAGCAATTCGTGATCGCTACCGCGCAAGCTAGGTTGGTTGTCCGACCCGCGCACAGATGTCCAATGTCTCTTGTTCAAAACTCCATCTCTAATGACATTGCAACTCCTCTCGAGACTGCTCTCTTTGTTCTTCTTCCTTGTGGCCAAGATTACTTGTAAACCAACGCAAGTGCAAAACGGAAGGCTAGAGGCATATTTTGTGGAGATTATAGAGAAGAGAATATTGTGTAGTGTCTATTGCTTGACTCGGTGAAAGTACACCACGGCACCTGCCGAAGATCAGGCTCGAGTTCGGTTTGTAAACAGCGAGCTGCCTCCGCTGACGACGGGTACGTCTCGAATATGAACGTCGTATAACAGAATGGTAGGGTAGAACAAGCAGAGAATCAATCCAGCAAACTGGGTCTCTCCGTCCTTGAAGCAGTTGCTCTGGTCTCGAAGAGAAAAACTTGAGTCGCTCGAACCTGCATGACCGCAGTTCCACAGTGTGCGCTTGTTGCTCATGCTGAGAAGAGATCAATGTCTTGCCCTTGATCGCTATCCCGAAAGATAGAGTTGGCAAAATATACTGCGTGAGCTCCGTTCGGCAACAAGGCAATCGACTTTTGCGTCCCAACGAATGAGATGCCCTCAAAACTACAATCGAACAAGCACGAAATAAAGGGTTTATCGGCGCACCTTTGTATCGTTGCACTGGAACCTGCCGGAGAGGTCAAGTTCAACGATCGAGGAATAACGTGTAGATCACAGTTGCCAGCTCGGGCAACAACATCACCACGTCGTTCGCATCTGCCACACCAAGCGCATCAACGATATCGACGCAAGGCGCAGCTTCCGTGCAGCTATCAGAGCGGGCTGTCGCGGCTGGGTCGACGTCAACTGTTTTCGATTGCCCCTCTGGGATGTTCAACAACAACGGCAGCAACAACGACGATCCGAGCGTCGCCGTGGCGCATGGCCATCGCAACGACATCCGCATCGCGTGGAGGAAGGAGGAACAAGCGTTAGTAAACGAGCGGAGAGGATTTCCTGCCTTTTTGCTGTCCTGCATGGAATGCTTTGAGTGGCCCGCCGCAACAGTCCCGCTCGATGGACGCCAAAGTCGAATCGTACAGGAGAGTCTATCGTCGGTGTTGGCAGCGCAACTTGCTCGATTTCGGCAAAGCTGCGAACAAGCACCTCCCATTCAGTGAAGACAAGAGGCCATACAACGCCAATGGCAATGTACGTGTCAATCGCCCGCACGAGCTTCTCCGCGTACGGGAACACAAATGCCGAAGGAAGAGGTCCCATCACAGACGATGTGGAACGCATTGAGAGCTCCCACCAACGCTGTATCTCGCCTCCTGATGGAATGTTGCCTTCTCCACACAGTGCGCGGCATCGATCGATGGCCACGCGAGGAGCCAGAGAGTCCGCCGAAAGGCACAACAGAGATATCACTTCTCGAGCACCAACCCTGGCTTGCCGCGACAGGCCGCGACAGGCCTCGAGCATGGCGAACCGATCCTGCAGTGTTTGGATCTCTCGCTCGTAAAGGCGTGGAGCAACGGCTGGGTCGTGAATCCACCCGAGCTTCGAGAGACCAGAGAGTGTTGGACAGACGATGATCGGGCCACGACTGCTGTGCTGCACGAGAAACATGGCTCGCATGCTGGCCGCTCGCGGTACCGCAACCCAACAACCATCTGGCTCAAGAGTGGGGGTGGTGGCGCGAGACACAAAGGCAAACGGAAGAGCGCCGCTTCCAGTGCCCTCATTGAGGTGGTGCTGTGCATTGGTGAGGCAGTCCAGCAGCCCTGAAAAGGGGGCTATGTGCTCCTGCGCCAGCTCTTCGCCTGAAACTACGTGCGGCCGCCCGAAGCTGTACGGTTGCTCTTGGCCCCACCAAGAAAACAATAAGCTGGCGCTGCTGCGCTTGAGCGAGCTGCGGAGCTCCTGCTGCATGAATGGGAGGGAGACCGGGAAGAAGGCGTCGCGGTTGATGCCTTGCGCCTCGAGAGTGCGCCAGTTGAACACATTGACGTGAAGCGTAATCGCCACTGGCACGGTGCTCCTGCCCATGATAAAGATTGGCCTGCGAGGTTCTGAGTAGTGTGGATCGAGCATGAGCTCGATCGGTATTCCGCGACCTGTGTGATCGAACCACGCCAATGGATCTTCGAACGATGCAAGGAACGGGCAACAAGCCGCCGTGCACGTGCCAGCGTACGGAGATCGATCCCACAGAGACCGATACATCGCATACGACGGCGACACAGGGAACAGCGGAAAGGCCGACAGCAACCGAGCGAGAGTGCTCTCCAACAACGCACCGAGATCATGCAGATCCGCGGTCTTGTCGCGCAACGCAGCGTGCGCCTCGCTGCTCCTGACGCTTTCCAGGAGAGGATGATCTTGGGCCAAGCGCACCGAGAAGCGGCTCAGTGGCGGCGCGCCACCAAGGATCGTGAATATGGCTTCACTCGAAAGCGCCGCCTCGTAGGTTTCTTCCAATAGTTGCAACGCCAATGGACACAAGCATTCGGCAGTGTTATCCTCGTTCATTCTTGGCTGGGTAGATGTGTGCAACGAAGCAAGCAGCGCAACGATACACGGCGAGAGGAAGGCGAGCGACGAAGTTTGGCGGGAAGCTTGCTATCAAAATGCTGCCATCCGGAGTGAAAGGAGCTAAGCTTGATTTGCTTTCATGAGATGATCAATGACGGGCTTAGGTGAGCCTACGTCTACTCTCGTCATACCAATGGAAGGCTCTATCGAGCCTGTTACTGCTTGATTCCTTAGAGTCACGCTGGTGCATCGCTCGCTCTCGACAGCACAGAAATATCTCCCACTCTCACTTGCGCACACAGAGGAGAGTATTTATAATGGATTTGCAGCAAGAATGAAGCAGTTCACTGCTGCCATACACTCGAGGAACAGTGTGCGAGACAGGTTGCCGATGGCACAGTCGTTTGCGAATCGCTGTGGACTGTACTGCGAGACGTGTCGAGCCAGCCACTGATTGTAGAGGATTGGATCGTGCTTCAGCTTCGAGAACATGGCATCCACCGAGGTAGCGTTCAAGTTGGCGACTTGGTATGCCTCTCGAAACGAATCCTCGTGTTGACGCTCGACGTACCGTGAATCAGATGCGGTTATCAGAAGGTGGCCGAATATTCGAGGAGGCCAACCGAGAGTTGGGTGGTAGCGAAGAGCCGAGAGAGATAAATACGTATATCGGGCGGCGCAAGTATCCATCCACGTGAGGTTGGTGCACGAATAAACTAGAATCGCAACAACGATCTCGAGAAATAAGTGCAATGTACAAGGAATGGGATTTGTTGTTGATCGCTGCCTGATATCGTGTCTGAAGCAGCGATATCTACCGTTGGTTGATGGTGAACAGCGCAAACGAGGAGGAGGGCATGCGAGGCGCCCGTCAATCGAGATCGCTGAGGTCGAACAATCGGATTATCGCTATCAAGGAGATGCTTGGTGACTCGAGCATGATAACAGTGATGTTGACGCTGTGTTGGTAGGCAGTATGGCAGTGGCAGTGCAGAGCCGATAAACACGAATATGTGCTCGGTGATGCAACTAACAAGAAGCAACCAAATATCTACGAGCGACAATAACCCATCGAGATCGATCCGGGTGTCAGAATCATAAGGCTCCAACGTTGTAAGAGGTGGATAGTGGGTCGCTTGTGGGTACAACCTCATCAACAACCACACGATAGGGCACGTACTCTTGCTCTTGTTGTTGTGTGGTCGTATCAATAAATCAGAAAATCGACCGCAGAAAAATATATCCATCATCGTAGAGCTTCGATATTGTGTGGTAAGTGATGAACCTGGGATCTACGAGTCGAACAAGCAGCAAGTACGTGAGAACGAGATTGATAGGCGAGACGACGAGAGACGCAGAGGCAAACGAATGGGGACGGGGTACATATTACGGGGTACGATACGATGCTGCCTCTGACGTACTCCATCGTCACCACGAGAAACATCAATACCATCCATCAAATCCACTCTGATGCCTCCAAACCAATCTAAACTCACCTTGATGACGGTTAATCAAGAATGTGACGATGATCGAATACTTGGTACCTTGAATCCACCGTACACGACGCGAATCGATCGGACTGGCTTGGGGGATATCACTCGCTGGGATAGAGATACTGGTGCTCGAGAGAGTATGTATGTGGGTATCGCCGCGCTGCTCCTGGTTGTACATGAAGAAACTAGAAGCGGGGATGAGATAGCGACGTACTGATACTCGGTGCTGGTCATGGACTTGTTGCATCGGTAGAGAGCGAGAGTATGGCAGAGGTTGCACAGAGCCGATCAACACGAATATTCGCTCGGTGATGCAAACAAGAAGCAACCAAATATCTAAACAACAAGCCATCGAGATCGATCAGAGGTTCAGAATCATACAGCTTCAACGTTGAGAGAGGTGGATAGTGGCTCATTTGGGGCACAACATCATCAACAACCACACGATTGGGCACGTACTCTTGTGTATGTGTGTGCTCTCATCAATAAATCCGAAAATGCACCGCAGAAAAATATGTTCATCACTGCAACGCTTCCATAATGGGTGGTAAGTGATGAACCTCGGATCTACGAGTCGAACAAGCAGCAAGTACGTGAGAACGAGATTGATATGTTGACGATATGAGACACAGAGGCAAACGAATGAGACGGGGTACATATTACGGGGTACGATACGATGCTGCCTCTGAGGAACTCCATCGCCGCCACGAGAAACATCAATACCATCCATCAAATCAACTCTGATGCCCCCAAACCACTCTAAACTCGCCTTGCTGATGGTTACTCGATGATATGACGGTAATCGAATATTTTGGTACCTTGGATCAACCGTACACGAGGCGAATGTGACGGAATGGCTTGGGAGATGTCGCTCACTGCCTCGTTCGAAGTGATAGATACTGGTGGGCATCGTCGCACTGCTCCTGCAATGCTCAACCCCAACATACTACTTTCTCGGTACGGCCATATCATCCACCATAAACTGTCGCTGATAAGAAAAGCAAGTAAAGGATGAAACAACTACATACAAGGGAGATTACAATATTCTCTCAGTGAGTGCTGGTGCTGATGATTCTCGTTGTTGTCGCAATGAATAGTGAGAAGCAAGGGCGCGATATCGACGTACTGATGCTCGAGGTTGGTCATGGAGTTGTTGCATCGGTAGAGAGCGCGAGAGCGAGAGCGAGAGTGGCAGTGGTTACACAGTGCCGAGAAACATGAATATTCGCTCAGTGATGCAAGAGGAGGAGAGGAGCGAAAGACGCGCGCGCGGCGCAGAGGTGGGCGTGTGGCGCTGAAGCCTATGTCTGCTTTATCGGTATGTTCTTTGCGTGGGAGTAAAGCAAACCAAGGCCTCGAAGGCAGACAGTCCTCCCCGCGCACACTCGCTCAGAAATCAAGCCAAGAGATGGGTATGCTCTCGATGAGGATCAAAGAAAGCAAGAACATCTTCAAGAGATGGCCGATGAGATGGATCACACGACACCATGCGCCGCAGCATGGAAGCGTGCTCGACGCCAAGTCGATCAGTTGGAATACGAGCAATCTCCGAGTCGTTGTATCGAACAGTGCCTGTCGTTCGATCAGTGACACTGGCGGGATAGTCGTCGATCGGTGTTGTACCAAGAACGATCTCGAATGCAAGAACGCCCAGCTCGAACACTGGCTGTCGAGAGTAATCAATCTCGATCTCGAGTCGGCGCAAGGTGGTTGGCGATGATCGGGATTGAGCGTGAGTGGCATGGCCGAGAGCCGAGTGGAGCTCGGGAGCAATGTGTGCTTGGTTGCCCCACATTGGGGAGAGAACGTTGCCTCCTGGTCCGACAGACATCAAGTCCTTGAGGTCTGGGCCAAGCGTGCATGCCGTTCCAAAGTCCGAGACGACACATCGCTTGATTGGAAGAGAGTTGCTTGGCTCTTCGGCTGTGCGATGATCGGGATTGAGCTCGACCAAGATGTTGTCGAGCTTGATGTCTCGATGGACCACTCGATGTTGTTCGAGATGTCGCAACGCCAATGCCACTTGCGAGACGACCATTGCCACCAATTGGTGAGGAATGATCGTCGGAGGGTGGTATTCCTGCTTCAAGAGGTGCTCCAACGAGGCGTCGAACCTCTCGAGAACAAAGAATTGGGTCTTGCGATTTCGTATCGATCCGTCTTGCAAGTGAACGATCGATGATTGCTGAACAAACTCGGGGAGGTGCACTCGAATCGAGTTGTCGATCTCGGCAAAGAACTCGCACATGAACTGCATAATGTGTGGATGGTTGGCGATGGTGGAGTGCTCGCGGTACTCGTTCACGAATGCTCCTTGAGCACGTCGCGAGCTCAATCCAAAGTTGAAGCACACTTTCAAGGCGTATCGTTTGGAGGGTTGTGGATGTTGAGGTTCGATACATCGAACATCCATGGCCATTCCATTGTCTCCGCTGCCAAGAACCATTGAGACCTCAAATGAGCGAGCACTCTTGCAGTTGGTGGACATGAATCGCTGCTCGGGCGTTTGTTGCTCTGGAAGCAACGATGTTGCAAAGAACTCGAGTGTTAGAATGCACAAAGAAAGCTCTCTCACATGAGAATGAGCGGCATCATACCTCGCACTTGTTGTTCAATGACTGAGGTTCGTGGTTGCTCAGTTGGCTGCAATCGTTCACTGGGAGTTGATAAGAGCAGCGAATATGACAGTCCGCCTGTCGGATCGAAACACTCAATCAACTCTATGAGAGATGGTCGGAGAGATGTATCACACGACACTGCTCTCCTCAACATGGAAGCTTGCTCCTTTCCAAGTCGATTTGCCGAGATACGAGCAATGTCATCATCGCCATACTCAACCACTCCTGTTGATCGAGATGTGACACTGCCTGGATAGCCCAACACTGGATGACAGCCATTCACAATCTCGAATCCAAGAACTCCAAGCTCGAACACGGATTGTAGAGAGTAGTCCAGCTCCACCTTGTGCTCTGTTCTTTCTTTCTTGGCTGACCCAAGAGCTGAGTGGAGCTCTGGTGCAATGTGAGCTGAATTGCCCCAATGAGCGCCAAGAACCACTCCAGTGCCGCTCACCAAGGTCATTGCTCTCATCTGCTCGTTCAATCCACAACTCGTTCCAAAGTCGATCAACACGCATCGAGTGATTTCGAAATGGTTCGTTGTATCGTTGATCCGCGTATCGACCATGATGTTATCGGGTTTGACGTCTCGATGCGCCAATCGATGATCATCAAGGTGGAGAAGAGCGGATCCAACTTGAGACATGATAGTCGCCACCATTCGATGAGGAACGAACGATGTTGGGAGCATCGATTCCAACAATTGCTTGAGGCTCATCTGGTGCAGCTCCATTACAACAAACTGAGTCTTGCGATTGGTTTGACGACCTGGAGTACCGTATGATGCCGCTGTGCGAGCAGGCTCAGGAAGATGAGCCCGAATGTTGTCACGGATCTCGTCGACGAACTCACACAAAAACCGAATGACGTTCGGATGCGGGGGTAGCTTTACGAGCTCCAAATATTCCTCAATAAACTGGCGCCGAGCTTGGGAGGAGTTGTGCTCATAATTGAAGCACGCTTTGAGAGCGTACTTCTTGTTGGGCCACAAGAAGCCGGGTGTCGTGCACGTCACTTCAGCAACCATGCCAAAGTCTCCGTGGCCGAGCCTTCGAGACACTTGGAACTCATCGGATTTTCGGCAGGCTGCGGACATGAATCGCCGCTCGAAGCTGGCATATTCATTCCTAAGCTGCTCGACGGTTGCTTCTTCATGAGTGTCTGCAGCACGGGACCATGGGCACAATCGTGAGTGCGAGCAGTAGAAACAATCATTCCAAGGAAGAAAAGTACCTGGGCTGAGCCCGGGGTTTGAGCTGGTTATGCTGATTCCAGAGGGACTGGCCGTTGGAGGGTTGATAATCTCCTGCGACGTACCTGCTCGTGCGGCAACACGGGCAGCGCGGATGATATCTGTGACAGTGTGTGACACATTGGATGTTATCGCAACCTGGTACGGCGTAAGCTTCTGTGATCTCACAGTATTAGCTCGAGCCTAGTGAACCAGTGAGGTTGTTGGCCGCACCTTAGTTGTTGTCCTTGCATAGGTATCCGCTTTCTTTTCGATCAGGAGTGCTACGCACGATGCGTGCCCACCAGCGGCAGCAGCGTGGAGGGGGGTTACTCCATCGCGATCGGGCTGGTTCACATCTGCGGTGGTGCTCGATAGAAGATCCTTAAGCTCGACGAGGTTGCCGTTACGCGCGGCATTTAGGATCTCCTCCCTCGTTACTGACGGTGTTGTACTCATGCTGGGGAAAGGAGGAACAGGACGACGGCAACGCCCGACGGAATGTTGGACTTTGGCCGTACCTGCGGCTCGCCTGCGGCTTATCGTTCGTCTCCTTGTGTGTGTTACTGCTCTCGCTGCGCATTTCATTTGCCTTCTACCATGGGCGCGGCGGTCGTCTATTTCTATCTCGCGGCTATCTTGTCGTTGGTAGCCGTCGCTGACTCGGTTGACAAAGCTGTAGTACCAGGGGACCGAGTTGGTTTGGACGCCATCTTCGATGCCACCGACGGGCAGCATTGGAGAAACAACACGGGGTGGCTTTCGGATTCGTGCTGGTGTACGTGGTATGGCGTTACTTGCTACAACGGCACCTTGGGAGCGTGTGCGAGCGTGTATGCAATTGACCTCAGTTCCAATGGCTTGAGAGGTTCTATTCCTGACAAAATAGGTGCCATTCAATTGATGGTATCTCTCAATATGACGAACAACACGCTCTCCTCAACTCTTCCAGCGGCCCTTTTTAAGCTACCGCGCTTGCAGTACTTGAACATTGGCTTGGGCCAGTTGACCGGCACGATACCTACTGCAGTTTCGCAATGTACAACTTTGCGCGAGCTCTCTCTCTATACACATCAGCTCTCTGGTACGGTACCCTCTCTGAGCGAGTTGGGTGAGTTGCGAATTCTCGACTTGTACGGCAACAAGTTGTCAGGTCCGCTTCCGAGTGTCAGCTCTGCCGTCGAGTATGTCATGGTGAACAACAATACCTTCTCGGGAGACATTCCTCCTTCCGTTGCTGGACGCCAGCCGAAATCATCTGGCAGGAGTGGTGTCACTGGATGGCGGTCTCGTTCCACATCTCCGACAGCTAATCCTGAGCCGAAATCGGTTGGAGGTCGCAAATTTGACGAATCACTTTAGTAGCTTGGAGATTCTCGACCTTTCGTACAACTTTCTCACTCGGTTTCCATCGCTGCTCGAGCATCAACAACACCTTTCGGAGCTCCGCTTGCGAAACAACCTGATCGATGAAGAGCTCCCGTTTCGTTTGCTGCTACAGACACAGCTTGCAGTGTTGGACTTGAGCAACAATCTGCTTCGTGGATCTCCCAACCCTGTATTCTACATGAAGAGTCCGGCCACTGGCTACTTGTTCTGGAAGCACCTCTACCAGGAGATGCCTCTCCTGAGGGAGCTCTTCCTGGCGAACAATCCGTTCACCGACAATCTCGAAACAAATTGGAGCTTCAATGCGCTTCCTCGGTTGGTCTTTCTCGATCTATCAAACACTCGAGCCCGGGGCCAATTCGATCCAAGGCTGCTGACGTATCCCTCGCTTCGAACTCTGATTCTGTCTAATAATGACTACGATCCTTTCATTCCGGCCTTGCCTCCTGGGCAGTACGTATCCCCAAGCCTGCAGCTAGTCGACATGTTCAACTTTTCCACGGGCCGAATTACAACCCTCGAGGGATCGATCTTTCAGGCCTCTAATCATCCGATCACGTTAGAGCATTACGTTTCCCTTTCCCCTCTTAAGCTTCAGGATACCGAAGTACTCGGTTTCGTCGGTCCAAAGCTGAATCCAACGGCCAAATGCCCTCCAGGATATTTTGGCGTGGTTGATGATTGCAAACCTTGCATTTCCGAGCCTCCTGGTGTGGCAAACTGCTCTTCCGGTGGAACGTTCATCACGTGGAAGCCCGGCTTCTTTCCAATATGCAGCTGGAACGGTACCGACCGCAGTTGCGATAACTCGGTCAATGAAACTTGCTGTAATATGCCCGGTGCGGTTTTGAAAGGCTTTGAGCATTGTGGCCCAGAAAACGAAGAACGTTGCCTCGGCGGTCCGTTGTGTGGCTTTGATGTCACACAAGGTATTGTTGGATGCAACTCACCCGACGATGGCCGAAGCTCCCCGCCTGCGATGCCGTGTCATCATGGTTACTTTGGCCGCCTATGTGCTGCTTGTACCGCTGGTCATGGCCACTCACAACGTGGTCAAGAGTGCACAAAATGTGCTCGAGGCCTCTGGGCTTGGGTGGGTCTGGCAGTGCTATTACTCTTTCTTTTCGTCTCTCCGGGTCTCGCAATCCTAATGAAAAGAGAGGCTTGCTTACAGAACAATCGCCTGAGATGTATCTTGGTCCTACTGCAGACGTTCCTCGACATGTGTTCGGTAGCGGCGTTATGCTTCTTTACACTCTTTCCGCTATGGGCCTGTGTATTGGCCCTCCTTCTTGGAACCCTGAGAGTGATTTTGTTCAGGTGCAACATCGACCCGCAAGACTCTGCTCAAGCTTCCTTTACGCAAACAACCTCTTTCTTTTGGAACGCTACCTTTGCAATCGCGAGGATGTACTCCTTGGAACGCATGATTGGCGTGAATTTTGGGTTTAGTTATGGCGTCCAATGTTTGTTTCACACCACCCTTGAGTCTGATTATCTTGTATTGTTGGAGTATTTGGCTGTAGTTTTACTCCCAGTGTTCTATACACTGGCTTCCATCGCTTGGGCTTTGGGGTTGTGCTACTGTTGCCCAACACCCGATAAATCCTGGGAAGAGGGTAAGCGCGATTACTTGTTGGCATACGTGATGTTTTTTCACATAGTCTCCCTGTCGGTCGGTAACTTCTCTTTCCGAAAAGATCCAGTTCTTGGTATTGGATATTCCTCTCAATATCCAACTCTCACCTCGTGGGGCAGTGTGCTTCTGGGGCCACAGGTCGCTGTACTCATCCCGATAGTCTATTACTTATTGCTTGCCATTCGTCTTAAGTTTCGCTCTGCGACTTTCGAATCGATTCGCTCTGTGATTGTGTGCTACGACACTAATCATTTGTGGATCTGGATAATATTGCATTTCGTCAAGCTGAGCACGGTAGCTGTGGTCACGACACTCGTTCCACTTCGTTATGCAACACCTTGCCTCATGGTCATTTTGCTTCTTTCGCTGGTGATTGCCGGTATGATTCAACCTCGAGAGGTGACGGCCGTCCTTGACGATCAGGATCTTGAGCCTGACGAGCGCGAAACTGAATTTCAGCGGAAGATGCCAGCCACGCTGTTCAACCTGGCGGAATGCGTTTCGCTCTGCGGCATCCTGCTCTTCATGCACTTGAAACAACTGCAGCTCGGCAGTGAGGCTGACCACGAGTTCTACGGCTGGATTGCCTTTTTACTCCGCATTGCGGTCACCGTCGTTTTTTGTGTGGTATTTGGAATCGCCGCAACAAACTTGCCTCTGTTGCTTCTGAGGTCGATAAAATCTGTTCCTTCTGCGGTGGATAAATGTTTCGGTTGTGGATCATGGAGTACTGCGAATGGCGGTGCATCAACCGAAGACACACCAACGGAACATACCTCCTGCAATATTCAACAGTATAGATGATGTGTTGCCCGCAACGGCCCAATACATAACGATCTCATCTACATCTACTTTCGCTTTGCCACTCAATACACTGCGAATGCGATGCGGTTAGGTCAGAAGGACGCAAAATATACGAGGAAGTATCAGAGTTGGTAATTGCGAAGATCCGATAGAGATGAGTACGTATTGGTGCATCTATGTGAGTTTCGTGCACACAAAATAACCTTGAATCACAATAACGATGGAGGAGATAAGCGCTATGGGATTATGTTGATCGGTGCTCCATAGAATGCCTGAAGCGGTATCTCCCTAGATAAAAGTGATCAGGGCAAACGAGACACAAAGGCAAACGGAAGAGCGCCGCTTCCAGTGGCCTCATTGCCGTGGCGTTGTGCATTTTGGTGAGGCAGTCCACCAGCCCGGAAAATGGGGCTATGTGCTCCTGCGCCAGCTCTTCGTCTGAAACTACTTCAATTGTCGATTCGACGCTTTATTGCTTGGTTAGTTGTATGCGAGTAACACGGGTAGGAGATGTGTGTGTGTGTGAGCGCGTCGATCATTACAAAGAAGGCGCTGCTGATACGTTGCGCCTTGGGAGGACCACACTGATATCAAGACCGCGAGTGAGTACTTGTGCACAACGTTGCCTGAGGAGTATCAGAAACAAAAGCAATCTACACGCGTCTGAGACGTACTTATCGTATGGCACATAGGGAATAACGTCTCCGCTGGTGCTGGGGGGATCAAGCGCGACTTGGCGTATTGACACGATATCGCGGTAAGATATCCAGCGGTCGTCGTAGTTTTGGAGGTTGAAGTGCTGCTCGTAGCGGGTCGGGTGAAATACCCGGAGCTGCAGACGCAGCTCGATGGTTGATGGTCGTGGTGGGCGTAGCGGCGGTGGTCCTATGCGGCGTCGCTTGGCGCTGGGTTCCTCGCTGAAAAACTCGTTGGAGCACAATGAAGAGGAGGAAGATGATGATGAAGCGGATGACGCCGAAGAGGAATCGTGGAGTGCATTGTAGGCTTGAAGAAGCTCGTCCGATTGCTCCAGTGGAAGCGGCACAGACATTGAGAACACTGTGGAGGAGGTGGTAGTGGCGGCGGTGGCAACAGCTTGCGTTGTAGATGGGTCGGCAGAGTGAATTGCCAAGACACTTGCGAAGCGGCTGAGAGAACGTTGCGCTCCTTGGTCCACGAAGGTGATCTTGACGAATGACGAGCGGTATGAAGCATCCTGGGTTCTCGTCTTGAAGTTCGCAGCATAAACTTGTTCACCATTTCCGAGCACAATCGCTCGATGCGAAACAGTAAATGCTTCCGCATTCTTCAACAAACAAATCACGCACATGAGCGAGCGAGAGAGTGAGAGAGAGAGAGAGAGAGAGAGACGCACGGGTAGGGGTAGACTTCCTTCGAGTGAAACGGCAGCAAAGCCATAGAGTGCCCTAAGGAGAGCAGGATCCTCGAGATGCACTTTGATGTACTGCTGTTGCAGTTTGGTAAGCTGCGTTTGCGTAAACCGCATCATAGACACCTCGGCATTGCTTCCGTGGATTGAATTGCGCAGCTTGCGAATATAGCGCTCGAAAGGAAAGGTCCATTGTACGCACAGCGGGCCTACTCGTCGTCACGGCCGATACCGAGTGCAGGGCAATGATGAGTGTACACTCGCTTTTGGAGGGGACAAAGAGATTTGAGACTCGTACCAAGGTTCTCGATGGCTTCGGCAATGTGATGTGTGATGTGGAAGAGATAGGTGATACGTTGCTTGGGGTTCAGCTTCAGCACTTGGGTCTCGAGCTGCATCGCCAAGCTTGGGAGCGTGGCGAGTTGCTCGAGAGAGAGTTCGGTGGCGAACACTAACTTGAACAACTCCATGTAGGTATTCCACAGAGTGCGACCACGACTATCCTTCCGGATATTCCACAGCCGTTGGAATATCGGATCCAAGTACTGTGATATCAGGTGCTTGATCTGCGCGCCTGATAGGTTCCAATCGAATCCAATCAACCGACAGATAGCGCGTGATTAATACCCTGGGCTACTACTGTGGCTCGATGAGCGCATGTCATCTTCATCGTACCTGAGTAGGAGCGCGAATATTCTTTGGTAAACAATGGATCAATCCTCTGCTGTTGACTAGGCAGCCAAGCACGCCTGAGAAACTCATCAATGGCGCCGAGCTCTTGTTGAGCAAACACTGGTGTATACTCAACTGATTGGTTGATGAGCATAGATACAAGTTATTACGCCACGTCACAAGCATTCAAGTACCTGGTGCTTCCTCCGGTGTGGGTGTTGATTGGCTCCTGGCAAGCTCCTTTCTCTTTTGGGCCTTGTACTGCTGGCTGGGTTTCCCAACAGGTACCGGGAGTCAGGTCGGCTCTGATACGAAGAACGAGTATGGAGGAAGCATACGGATTTGAGGATAATGGGCGACCGATCAGTAGCTTCATTACAAGGTCCGTGACGCCAAAGAGGAAAGAGTGTAGAGCGTCGTAGGCCCAACACTTGTTCAAGTCCACGTAGTTAAGCTGTGAGAACACGCATACGCCAACAGCGCAATTGCCCAGTTCTGCAATATGATGTGCAACATACATAAATTGCAGCTGAGTGGGCAAGTAGACATTGCATATATGTGGTGTGTGTGTGTGTGTGTACCTTTCTCAGCACGTGGCATTCTTCTCGCTTGTGGCCTATCCCCGTTCATGCGGTAGCCCTTCTCTTTATCCAATTTAACAAGGCAAGAGATGCACGGCATCGATGAGCCATGGCCATGGTTTTGGATAGCAGCGACCGAGTGTAGTGCCGGTGAATCGGCAGTGAATCCTACCAGGTACACTGGAACGCTAATGTGCGTGACTTTCTCATCGAGCCCAAAGATAGCTCGCCACGAAGGCGGTACTTCCACATTAATACCTGTAGCAACCCACCACCACCACCATAACCACTGCCAATCGTTACTGTCTTGCGTGTTTGAATTAGAAAGAGGAAGGAAAAGAGATACCGTTCTCAAGTACAGCAAGCTCGCGCACCAGAATCTCAAGAAACGGGTGGATAGAGGGTGGCTTCTTTGGACCAGGCACCAAACCAAGCAACAAGAGATGTTTGATACGTATGCTTGGCGGAAGGTTGCAAATCGCTGCCATGATAGGCCACGAAGAATAGTTGGATGTAAACGGGCCGAATCCATCGGTCGAGCACAACAGCCCGATGAACGGCCTACCGTTGCTGCGACGCAGCAGCGATTTCCATACAGCTCCATCGTAGACATCGGCGATAGATCCTGGTGTCTTTGGGAAGAATACCACACAACCAGGTACACACGTAGCAGAATATATGTCAGGATATCACGATTCAAGAGTGAGTGAGTGAGTGAGTGAGTGAGTGAGTGAGTGAGTGAGTGAGTGAGTGAGTGAGTGAGTGAGTGAGTGAGTGAGTGAGTGAGTGAGTGGGTGCGAGTATGTATTGATTGATTATAAGCGGTGGAGTGTTACGTACTCGTGGTTGGTTTTGCCTTACCCAAGGATGCAACAAGAGCTTGGCAAATGCATCAATTTTGAGGAGCTCAGCTACGATCTCGAGCAATGAGTTGACGTAGAAGACTTTCCTCGGCGAGCGGGAGCCAGTCGTTTGCACGTTCCAAAGATCGCGAGAACATGCCGTGCACGTAGCTGGCAGTTGGCAATCACCTTTGGCGTTCTTGACGTCGCTGAACGGTGGCACAAAGACTTTCGAGCACTCCCATTTCGGGCACACGACAAAGTCCTTGCGAATCACGCCAAGTCGTTTGTTGAAGTTGTGGAGAAGAGCACCAAAGGTCGTTATCGGTACCAAGGTTGATGACGAAGGGCCTTGAGTATAGGTGTTTGCGAATGCAACCAACTCATCCTTCATGGCACGCGTACAGTTGTGTGTGGTACATATCGCAATGAGAGCTGGCACCCACGATTCGTACTGTCGAGCGCGCGTCTTCTTACCGCTCGAGTATTGCAGCCGACGCCGTAAACGTGACAGCGGTTCGCCGACAACGCTGATACAAAGTGATTCGTCGTTGTCGTCATCGTCATCGTCGTCGGCGTCGCTGTCGCTGTTGCTGTCGCTGTTGCTATTGCTGTCGCTGTCGATTTCGCTTTCGCTGTCATTGCCTGGGCTGTAGTAGTCCTCCTCGCAGTCTTGATCGTCATCGTCATCATCACCTCGATGCTCCGTGCTTCCATCCTCATCGTCGTCGACGATGGCGACCATGGGCTCGCTGAATTCAGCGAGCCCATGGTCATTGGGCGAGGAATTGTCCTCCTCCTCCTCCTCCTCATTACCATCGACGTCGATAATGTCATTGCGGTCAGCCGCTGAGGACGCGGCGAGGATAAAGCTTCGCGCTTCCTTGACGACGTTGGATGCGAGTGCAGTGCGACCTGCATGCGACCGGGTGTCGAGTAGGGGTTGGCTCGAAATGAAGGTCGAAAGACCATCAACTCCTACGGCGGCCTTGACTCGCCGCAGCGCATCTCGGATGGGACCTCGATCTGACTCACCCACGAGCTGGAGCCGCTCGTGGACTTTCTGCAGAGCCGAGAGGGTCGCTCGACTCTTCACGAGTATAGCTCGTAGCTCGGCGCTAATGCACCTCGAGAGTATTGGATCACAAGGCCCCAAAGCACACATACAGACACCCTGCAGTTCGGTATGGGTAGGGGGCTCCTTGTTTCGCTGCGTTGTGTAACGACGACCAGCAGTGTCAGTGCGACTGGCCTTTGCTACTCTCTCTCTCTCTCTCTCTCTCTCTCGCCCTGATCACGGCGCTACTATGCTGCAATACTGCATCAAACCTTGCGCGCGGGAGCGGAGGAGGCTGGAGCCTGCGCCATCCACGAGGAGGAGCAGCGATGTGTCGCGACGAGGAGAGAAAAATGACAAAGTCTACGCTGCCCTTGAGGAGGCATAGGGAGCCGAAACGAAAAAACGACGAAGTCCGCGGGAGGCAGGGCAGGATTGGCGGGAAGCTTGCTATCAAAATGCTACCATACAGTGTGGAAGGAGCTAAGCTTGATTTGCTTTGATGAGATGACCAATGATGGGCTTAGGTATGCCTACGTCTACTCTCGTCATACCAATGGAAGGCTCTATCGAGCCTGTTACTGCTTGATTCCTTAGAGTCACGCTGGTGCATCGCTCGCTCGCGACAGCAGAGAAATATCTCCCACTCTCTCTTGCGCACACAGAGGAGAGTATTTATGGATTTGCAGCAAGAATGAAGCGGTTCACTGCTGCCATACACTCGAGAAACAGTGTGCGAGACAGGTTGCAGATGGCACAGTAGTTTGCGAATCGCTGCGGACTGTACTGCGAGACGCGTCGAGCCAGCCACTGATTGTAGAGGATTGGACCGTGCTTCAGCTTCGAGAACATGGCATCCACCGAGGTGGCGTTCAAGTTGGCGACTTGGTATGCTTCTCGAAATGAATACTCGTGATGTCTTTCGACGTACCGCGAATCAGGTGTGGTTATCAGAAGATGGCCCAGTATTCGAGGAGGAGGCCAACCAGAGAGTTGGGTGGTTGCGAAGAGCCGAGAAAGAGATAAATACGTATCGGCGGCGCAAGTATCCATCCATGTGAGGTTGGTGCACGAATAACTAGAATCGCAACAACGATCTCGAGAAATAAGTGCAATGTACAAGTGATGGGATTTGTTGTTGATCGCTGCCTGATATCGTGTCTGAAGCAGCGATATCTACCGTTGGTTGATGGTGATCAGCGCAAACGAGGAGGAGGGCATGCGAGGCGCCCGTAAATCGAGATCGCTGAGGTCGAACAATCGGATTATCGCTATCAAGGAGATGCTTGGTGACTCGAGCATGATAACAGTGATGTTGACGCTGTGATGGTAGGCAGTATGGCAGTGGCAGTGCAGAGCCGATCAACACGAATATGTGCTCGGTGATGCAACTAACAAGAAGCAACCAAATATCTACGAGCGACAATAACCCATCGAGATCGATCCGGGTGTCAGAATCATAAGGCTTCAACGTTGTAAGAGGTGGATAGTGGGTCGCTTGTGGGTACATCATCAACAACCACACGATAGGGCACGTACTCTTGTTCTTGTTGTTGTGCGCTTGTCAATAAATCAGAAAATGGACCGCAGAAAAATATATCCATCATCGTAGAGCTTTGATATCATGTGGTAAGTGATGAACATGGCATCTACGGGTCGAACAAGCAGCAAGTACGTGAGAACGAGATTGATATGTTGACGATACGAGAGACGCAGAAGCAAACGAATGAGACGGGGTACATATTACGGGGTACGATACGATGCTGCCTCTGAGGAACTCCACATCGCCACCACGAGAAACATCAATACCATCCATCAAATCAACTCTGATGCCCTCCAAACCAATCTAAACTCACCTTGATGACGGTTACTCAAGAATTTGACGATGATCGAATACTTGGTACCTTGAATCCACCGTACACGACGCGAATCGGTCGGACTGGCTGGGAGATATCGCTCGCTGGAATAGGGATACTGATACTGATGATGTGTCGGTGTTGCCGTACTGCTGCTCGAGGTTGTACATGAAGAAACTAGAACCGGGGATGAGATAGCGACGTACTGATGCTCGGTGCTGGTCATGGACTTGTTGCATCGGTAGAGAGAGCGAGAGCGAGAGTATGGCAGTGGCAGTGCAGAGCCGATCAACACGAATATTCGCTCGGTGATGCAAACAAGAAGCAACCAAATATCTAAACAACAAGCCATCGAGATCGATCATAGGGTCAGAATCATAAGGCTCTAACGTTGAGAGAGGTGGATAGTGGCTCATTTGGGGCACAACATCATCAACAACCACACGATATGGCACGTACTCTTGTGTATGCGTGTGTGCTCATCAATAAATCAGAAAATCGACCGCAGAAAAATATGTCCATCATCGCAGCGCTTCCATATCGTGTGGTAAGTGATGAACCTGGCGTCTACGAGTCGAACAAGCAGCAAGTACGTGAGAACGAGATTGATATGTTGACGATATGAGAGAGACAGAAGCAAACGAATGGGGACGGGGTACATATTACGGGGTACGATACGATGCTGCCTCTGACGAACTCCACATCGCCGCCACGAGAACCATCAATACCATCATCCATCAAATCAACTCTGATGCTCTCCAAACCACTCAAAACTCGCCTTGCTGATGGTTACTCGATGATATGACGGTAATCGAATACTTGGGTACCTTGGATCCACCGTACACGACGCGAATGCGACCGATTGGGTGGGGATATCACCTGCTCTCGCTGGAATAGAGATACTGGTGGGCATCGTCGCACTGCTCCTGCGATAGACTGTCGCTCATCAGAAGCAAGGAAAAGATGATACAGCTGCAAGCAAGGAGGGATATTGTGATATTCTCTCAGTGAGTGTTGGTGCTGTTGATGCTTGTTGTTGTGGCAATGAATAGTGAGAGGCAAGGCTGAGATATCGACGTACTGCTGCTGCTCGAGGTTGGTCATGGAGCTCAGGTTCGATCATGGAAAGGTATTCTCTCTCTCGAGTTGCACCTAAGCACTGAGTCGTGCAGTTGTTGGTGCGCCCATCCAAGTCAGGTTGGTCGTTGAGCTCTAAAACCAACGGGGCGACTTGGCAGTTGCCAAGTCGCCGCGGTCTCTCTTGGTATTCACTGGCAGCTTCGAGAAATAATCAAGCGCATCACTGGGCGAATGAAGCGACACTGGCAAGTTCAACAGCATCGAGCGAGATCACACAGGGGAGTAGGAGCAACACACGATCCATACACCGTAGGCGCGGTCCAAAGATCGTTCCGACTTGAATGAATGAATGATGAATGAATGATGAGCCGTACACACAGAGCCCCTTCTTGAACTACTTTGTCCATGTGGTTGTGCTCGATGATGAAGAGAGAGCGACGGAATCTCGCCTCGTAGCTCCAGTGACGACACTAGTTGTGTTACGAGAGTGCGCGAGTGTTGGTGTGTGCCACGCAAAGACGAGAACAAGAGCACAACGAGCACGCACGCACATACCTTACGCTCTCATGATGTGGTTCGGCATCCAGAATCGAAGGTATTTGAGGAATCAATGGGTATCAAGTTTCACTCATATACGATGGTCGTTGTGAACGGCAGCAATCGATTCCAGTGTGTACGCAGCAGCTTGAGGAGGAGATACCTCCCCATCGTGATCATCAGCATCGGAGCATCTCATCGTGTTGTCGCGCGATGCGCCACTCGAATCATGCACAAATCCTCGCCGATTGTTCACAATGTGGCTCACGCAATGCACGCTGCTCCGAGGCCGTGCTTCAGTGGTCGACGCTGCCCCACGATCTCGATAACGAGGGAGTGATGCAGCATATGCGACTCGTGAGGCCCAAAAGAAAGAGCACCGAGCCAAGCGTGTGGGCAAGCTCCGCAAGGAAGTGGTACATCGCACGGAAAATCTCTCTGTTGTTCCAGGTACAATCGTGGCGTGCGACCAAGTGGAGAAGGCTTGCGAGACAAAGACCGAGTCGGACAGCAGCAGGAGCGACCAGGAGGAGCAGCAGCAACGAGAGGAAGAGCGACGCGATGGCACGAGCCGAGAGACAAGCACTGAGCCTCCACCTACCGACCACCGACCACACGCGAGCATATCGGACCACTCCTGATCGTGATTGTGAAGATCCCAACAACCACCGCCGCAGCCAACCTTCTTCATCGCAACCATCGCCATCAACACGCGAGAGAGGTACCACATTGATTCGGCAGCGAGCGTGGGTTGCCTTCGAGCGACATCTCTGACCTCAGTCTCACAAGACAGGACCTCACACACACAGCTGGCAAGCCCTCTCTCGCTCCTGTTGTTGGACACGAGGTACATTCTCTCTCGCGAGCCTCCTGGCAAGACTGGCACGCACCTCGTGTCTCTGACTCAATGATTGCTCACGAATCACCGACCTGCCTCCCCCTCCTCCAGCAGCAGCAGCAGACAAGGTCTATCGATCGTGTACATCAATAATCGATCAAACCAACTCGAGAGCGTGTGAAGGTCGAGGGCAGCACGAGAGCTCTCATCTATCAGCAGTCCCTCCCTCCCTCCCTCCCTCGCAACCACAACACCACCACAACCACAACCACCACCACCATGATGATGATCGGGAAGGAAGGTGGCTGGGCTCTCCTTCGCAGCACCAACGCCAACTATCCGTCCAAGACGATCCCCGAGGCGTGCAACGAGGTCGTGATCGGGCGCATGCCTGGTTGCTTCATCACGGTGCCGGTGCCCGTGGTGTCCGGCACGCACTGCCGGCTGCGACGCGAGGGCCATGACGCCGTGTTCCTGTACGACCTCAGCACCAATGGCACCTTCCTCAACAACAAGAAGCTCGGCAAGGGCAACCGTGCTCTGCTTACGAACCTCGACGAGATCACCATCGTGCAGCGGCAGCAGCAACAGCAGCACGGCGCCACGACAGGTACCGCATCTCCGACTCAATGACTGCTCACGAAGCCTTACCTCCTGCTGCTCCTGCTGCTGTATCAGACAAGGTGTCGTTCGTGTACATCAATAATTACAAACCAACTCGATCGTACGGCTTGGCACGACAGCTGTGCATCGGAGGGCTCGTGGTCGTGTCGATGATGGCGCTGCTGCTGTGGGCCGCCCTCTGCACACCGACGCCACCACCACTGTCACCACTCGCCGTCCAGAGTACGACTCGAGATCACACACACTCTCTCTCTGACGAGCCGACTGGTATCACGCTCATTCAACACACACACACGACCATGGTTGCGCAGACGAGGTTCTGATGGAGCTGTACCGCTCCACGCACGGCCCAGGCTGGAAGAGCCGCACCAACTGGGGCACTGGCGATCCTTGCGCCAACAAGTGGTTTGGTGTCTCTTGTACCAATGATCGACGCGGCGTCGTCTCGTCGTTGTACGTTCGTCGTCGATCCAATCACGTTCGAGTCGCACACACACACATCGAGACATCAATCTCTCTTCCCACCTCGACTCACCAAGAGCTCGATCGTATGTTTCACAGAGTGCTCAACAACAATCAATTGAGAGGCACCATTCCATCATCGATCGGCTCCCTCGTGAATCTTCAATCCTTGTACGTTCGTCCATCCATATCAATCATTCATTGCATTGAATGCTATCAAATTGCAGAAACATAGTCTAACGCGATAGCTATCGTCTGTCCTTCATAGGATGCTCGATAGCAATCAATTGAGTGGTACTATTCCATCATCAATCGGCTCTCTTGTGAATCTTCAATCCTTGTACGTCCATTCAATCATCAATATTGAATCATCAACATTGAATCACCAACCTACCATTCATCGATCGATACCTTGTATTATTCAATAGGCATCTCAACAACAATCAATTGAGTGGTACAATTCCATCATCGATTGGGTCTCTCACAAGCCTCACAGCCTTGTACGTCAAGATACTCTACGAGTGAAATGTATTGCATACATGTTAACAAGTTTGATGGTGATGCCGATCTCTCTCTCTCTCTCTCAAACAGATGGCTCTACAATAATCAATTGAGTGGTACTATTCCATCATCGATTGGGTCTCTCGCACGCCTTACAGCCTTGTACGTCAATCAGTCAGTCAGTCTAGTGAGATAGTGTCAACTGCACTCGTTAACTCTCGCGTGCTCTTGTTCAACAGATATCTTGGTGAGAATTCCTTGACTGGTGTCATTCCTGAGTCGATTCGTAAAATCCAGTACTTGTATGCAAGATCAACTCTTGACCTTTTGTCGTCGTACTTGTAGCCGTTGTTCTTGTATGATTTGCTGACTTACCTCAATCTCCTTGATTAGGTCTCTCTATCCGAATGCATTCAATACTCAGGCGACACCGCTATCATCTATACCTTTAGAATCACCACTTGCACCGATCAAATGGGCAATCGTCGTAACCATCGTAGTTGGTGCAATCGTTGTATTGCTACGACGCCGACAACTCGCTCTTCCGCCAATCTCTACCAATCGAAAAAAGCGAGAACAAGGTCTCTCTCTCTTTCTCTCTCTCTCACCCATTCAAGTAGTTTCTTCGTGTCTTTACTAATCATCATTCATTATAGATGCTACACGATTGAAAACAGCACGACAAGAAATCCACGAATTACAATTCATATCAACCATGTGCAAGAGTACCAAGTCGTTCCAGATCGAGCGACTTCTCGGTACGGGCCAGAATGGCATCGTAGCTCAAGTGCGATGCATCGAGCAAGGCCACCCATGGCCCGAAAAGCGATACGCCATGAAGATGTGCTTCAACTTTGACCACAATACCTATCAAGCTCGCAACGCATACCTCAACGAGTTCCGCGGGCTCGTCACGCTTCCGCCACACCCAAACATTGTTCGGTTCTTGTGTGAATTCTTGGACGAGATACGAGACGACGTTCGAGCTCATCTTCCCGAGTTTGCTCGCGAGCAGTCTGTCATCCTACGCCAAGACGGCACTCGAGTCAACCGCAAGACGCAATTCTTTGTGATTGAGCAAGTGAGCATGACATTGGGTCGATTCATGGAGAAGAGATATCCACCACCATCGAGGGTGCCAGAGCGATTGATCAAGATGGTCGTCTCGCAAGTGGCATTGGCATTACGACATCTCGAACAACATCGAGTGGTCCATCGAGACATCAAGCTCGACAACATCTTGGTCGAGCTCAATCCCGATCATCACACAGCGGAAGAGCCAAGCAACTCTCTTCCAATCAAGCGATGTGTCGTCTCGGACTTTGGAACGGCATGCACGCTTGATACCGACCTCAAGGACTTGATGTCTGTCGGACCAGGAGGCAACGTTCTCTCCCCAATGTGGGGCAACCAAGCACACATTGCTCCCGAGCTCCACTCGGCTCTCGGCCATGCCACTCACGCTCAATCCCGATCATCGCCAACCACCTTGCGCCGACTCGAGATCGAGATTGATTACTCTCGACAGCCAGTGTTCGAGCTGGGCGTTCTTGCATTCGAGATCGTTCTTGGTGCAACACCGATCGACGACTATCCCGCCAGCGTCACTGATCGAACGACAGGCACTGTTCGATACAACGACTCGGAGATTGCTCGTATTCCAACTGATCGACTTGGCATCGAGCACGCTTCCATGCTGCGGCGTATGGTGTCGTGTGATCCATCTCGTCGGCCATCTCTTGAAGATGTTCTTGCTTTCTTTGATCCTCATCGAGAGCATACCCATCTCTCGACTTGATTTCTGAGCGAGTGTGTGCGGGGAGGAGTGTGCCTTCGAGGCCTTGGTTTGCTTTACACACACTCAAAGAACATACCGATAAAGCAGACATAGGCTTCAGCTCCACACGCCAACCTCTGTGCGCCGCGCGCGCGTCTTTCGCTCCTCTCCTCTTGCACCCGCTCTCACCGCTGTTGGCAGCTGACCGAACGAACATCATGAAAACCAATCATCACAAAGATGAAGCAGTTGACCAATCAGCGTCTGGGAGCCTCGAGAAGCGGCTGTGGGATGCAGCGTCACGAGGAGATCAAGATCAGGTGGCGCTTGCGCTTGACCAAGAGCCGAACATCGAGTGGCGCAACGCTGACGCCCGAGGCGACACGGCGCTGATCGTTGCATCTCGCAATGCTCACGAGGCTGTTGCTCGTATGCTCCTTGCTCGAGGTGCCAACCTCGAAGACACCAACCAAGGCGGTGCAACAGCATTGTTCATTGCATGCCAGGAGCGCCATGAATCAGTCGTTCGAATGCTCCTCGATCACCAAGCTTCAGTCAATGCATTGGACTCGAAAAGTCGCACTCCTCTTCATTATGCATCGCAAAGAGGCTACGAATCAGTGACTCGGATGCTCCTCGATCACCAAGCGTCGGTCGATGCATTGGATTGCAAGCAAGTCACTCCATTTCATATGGCAGCCTTCAATGGTCATCAATCAGTTTGTGCGATGCTGATTGCCAATGGAGCATCGATCGATGCATTGGACTGCAAAAAAGATACTCCTCTTCACTTGGCAGCAATGCAGGGCCATCAGTCAGTTTGTGAGATGCTGATTGCGAATGGAGCATCGATCGATGCATTGGATTGCAACAAAGATACTCCTCTTCACTTGGCAGCGATCAAGGGTCATGTATCAGTTTGTGAGATGCTGATTGCGAATGGAGCGTCAATCAATGCTTTGGACTCCAAAAATCAGACTCCTCTTCACTTTACGTCACAAGGAGGCCATGAATCGGTTGCTCGAATGCTCCTCGAACACCGAGCATCAGTCGATGCATTGGATTACAACAAAGATACTCCTCTTCAGTTGGCAGCCTTCAAGGGCCATGCATCAGTTTGTGAGATGCTGATTGCCAATGGAGCATCGATCAATGTATTGGACTCCAAAAATCACACTCCTCTTCATTGTGCATCACAAGAAGGCCATGAATCGGTTGTTCGAATGCTCCTCGATCATCAAGCAGATATCAATGTTGCTGACTGCAACAAGGATACTTCTCTTCACTTTGCTGCTATCAAAGGCCATGCATCAGTTTGTGAGATGCTGATTGCGAATGGAGCATCAATCAATGCGTTGGACTCGAACAATCGCACTCCTCTTCATTGTGCGTCACAAGAAGGCCATGAATCGGTTGTTCGAATACTCCTTGATCATCAAGCAGATATCAATGTTGCTGACTGCAACAAGGATACTTCTCTCCACTTTGCTGCTACCAAAGGCCATGTATCAGTTTGTGAGATGCTGATTGTCAACGGCACAATAACCAATACGTCGAACTCTAAATATCACACTCCTCTTCATTGTTCATCACAAGGAGGCCATGAATCGGTTGTTCGAATGCTCCTCGATCACCGAGCATTGGTCGATGCATTGGATTGTACGAAAGATACTCCTCTTCACTTGGCAGCGATGAATGGCCATGCATCAGTTTGTGAGGTGCTTTTGACGAATGCAGCATCGGTCGATGCTTTGAACTCGAACCATCGCACTCCTCTTCACTTGGCAGCCTTTAATGGCCATCCCTCAGTTTGTGAGGTGCTTTTGACGAATGCGGCATCGATCAATCTTGTTGACTCGAACCAACTCACTCCTCTTCACTATGCAGCCTTCAAAGGCCATCCCTCAGTTTGTGAGGTGCTCATGGCCAATCGAGCATCGATCGCTGTTGTTGACCCGAACAAACTCACTCCTCTTCATTGTGCATCACAAGGAGGCCATGTATCGATTGTTCGAATGCTCCTCGAGCACCGAGCATCAGTCGACGCATTGGACTGCAACAAAGCCACTCCTCTTCACTTTGCAGTCATCAAGGGCCATGCATCAGTTTGTGAGATGCTGATTGCCAATGGAGCATCGGTCAATGCTTTGAACTCGAACAATCACACTCCTCTTCACTTGGCAGCGATCAAGCGACATCAGGCCGTTTGGGAGGCACTGATTGCCAATGGAGCATCGATCGATAGTACGGACTCGAACAACATCTCACAAGAATCGTTCTCGGCCACGAACGACGTTGTTATGGTATCTCTATTCGTTGGTGTGCTGTGCTACGGTGCTTTTCTTGTATTTGGCAGAGCTCAATAGAAATGTACTGTCGTGTTTGATAAAGACTCTTGAGAGCACCTGCAAGGCGACGCCGTGACGGCAATTGGGACTACTGATTGGCTGGATGTGGTGCCGTTGGTCTCGCCCACTCGCAAGCACCCATCTTGTCCCAAGCGGCAAAGTACCGGAGCATGATTGCCGCGGCAGCTGCTGTTGATCGATCAGATCGTTGCTTCATTTGTGTTGGTAACTTGTGTGATCGAGATATCAGAGCAAGCAAGCGCACACCCACACAACCTCGACTGTGATGGAGGAGGTGAGAGACGTCTTGCGGCAAGAGTGAATGAATAGAAGCAAAGAGAGAACCGGTCGGTTGGCGAGAGGATGCCTCCGGCATCAACGGGGCAGATCCAGGAGAACGCGGCACGGAGATTTCATTTAGACAACCTTGGATCTCTTGAGATTCTCTTTGGAGAATACATCAAGGCATGCGAGAGCCACCATATCAGTCTCGACATGAAGGACATTAACTTCCCGACCACGCAGAGTTCAACAGATACCTGGTCGTTGCGAAATCGTTGCCGTTGAAGAAATGCCTACAGCGGCCCAGAATGCTGCCGCAACGGCCGCGAGTGACGCTCGAGCAGTGTTGGGTGCAATTGGGAATGGCGGAGATGTGCAGGGTGCCGCTGCCAGCTCGCTGGCCTCTGCTAAAACATTGTTACCCATTGTGTTGGGCCAACAAGCTTCCCCAACGGAGAAGGCTGCTGTCCGCCAGGTGGTTGAGGCCATTGACGCTGCTCACGCTGTTGTGGATGCTATTGCGAATCCTCCGAGTCGTCTCACAGTTCTTGCATATTCATCCCTTTCTGCGGCTGAAGCCGTCGTTGAGGCTCTCAGAGGCCATGAGTGTATCGACTTTTTTCCGTGGTTCGACCCGTACGTCGCTGCCCCAGTGTTGGTATCTATATCCTGACCTTCTACGGTGTATTGTTCGATGATGCTGCAGACCCCGCTCTTTGGCGGACACTACGCAGTACGAGAAGCGCTGGAAGTCGTTTTCAGTGGCTGCCTCGACGTCTGCCGGAGTTGTACTCGGATTCGACGCTCTCATCCTTGCTATGGTGTGCGCCACGGCCCGCTACATCCTTTGGGCTGCAATTGTTGCTCTCTCAGCAGCATTGATGACGCTAGTGATTGGCGTTGCTTTGTTGAAGTTTTTCGCCGGGCACACCAGCTATTCCCGTGAGTGCAACGATGTTTGGTATCTTGTTGGCTCCGTGTGCATGACCCTCACCCCGATTTTCTTTATCATTGGTTGCGCTACATCGGTGTGGGGCCTCTTCTACGTTGCTTTCTTTTGCTCAGTCCCTCTACCGCCCATGTAGGATAGAAACCAATCATAAAGACCCAGACAGTCCTACTGAAGGAGTACAGCTATTTCCTCCACGGATCAAGCATGAGTGTTTGGCTGGGGATGAATGCAATGGAGAATTGCCGCGGTAGCTTCTGAGAACTGTTGATTATATCGTTTCTTCATTTGTCGTTTGAACTAGCGTGATCGAGATATCAAAGCAAGCGCGCGCACACACACACACACTCTCTCTCGACCTGCTATTCCGATGGCATGCGAATCACTTGCACTCGGTCCGCTCCATGATCGACAACCACGATCATGTTCGTCGCATTGACCATTGCTATTCCACTTGGAGAGGAGAAATCACGAACATCACCGAACGCGGCGTGGTAGTGCCAATTGGCGGGCTTCGCCGGAGGAGCTGGGGCAACTGGCGTCCACACTTGCACTCGATAATTGTTCGAGTCGGCAACGACGATTTGGTCGTGTCGGTTGACCGTCACACCGCAAGGACGCTTGAAGTGACCCTCTCGTGATCCGCGCTTGGGTCCAAGCGAGACGAGATGGCGCCAAGCGGTCGGTGGCCCGGCCGGTGCTCCAGGTGCTGGTGGGACTGGCTCCCACACTTGCACTCGATGGTTGTTCGAGTCAGAGACGATGATCTGGTCGTGTTGGTTGACGGCCACACCGCAAGGACCATTGAACTCGCCATGTCCCGACCCGAACGAGCCGAACTGGCAGAGATACTGCCAAGCAATCGGTGGCCCGGCCGGTGCTCCAAGTACTGGTGGGACTGGTTCCCATACCTTGACTCGATGATTGAAGTCGGCAACGATGATTTGGTCGTGCTGGTTGACGGCCACACCGCGAGGACCGTTAAAGTGGCTGTTTTGTTCCTGCGAGCCGAACTGGCAGAGATAGCGCCAAGCGGTCGGTGGCCCGGCCGGTGCTCCAGGTGCTGGTGGGACTGGCTCCCACACTTGCACTCGATGGTTGTTCGAGTCAGAGACGATGATCTGGTCGTGTTGGTTGACGGCCACACCGCAAGGACCATTGAACTCTCCTTCGCCGGCTCCAAACGACCCAAACTGGAAGATCCATCGACTGGATTTTTGAGTGAACACCTGCACTCGATGATTGTTCGAGTCGGCGACGATGATCTGGCCGTGTTGGCTGACGGCTACGCCTCGAGGACCGTTGAACCGGCCGCCTGGGGCTCCAGACAACCCGAACTTTGAAAGAGGAAGCCACTGAGTCAGTGAGGTGGTTTCCGTGAAAGTGGCATCGGAAATCGTGGCCCTGGTTAGGTCGGCGCCGTTCAAGATGGCATCGGTCAGGTCGGCGCCGGTCAGGTTGGCGGCGGTCAGGTTGGCGGCGGTCAGGTTGGCGGCGGTCAGGTTGGCGCCAGTCAGATTGGCGCCAGTAAGGTTGGCGGCGGTCAGGTTGGCGCCGGTGAGGTCGGCACCGGTCAAGTTGGCATGCTCCAAGTGGGCATGGTCCAAGTGGGCGCCACTGAGGTCGTCTCCGGCGAGGGTAGCGTTGTTGGCCAAGTTGACGTGGCTGAGGTTGGCCTGAGTCAAGTGGGCGCCGGTGAGGTTTGCACCGGTCAAGTTGGTATGCTCAAAGTGGGCCTGGTCCAAGTGGGCGCCACTGAGGTCGTCTCCGGCGAGGGTAGCGTTGTTGGCCAGGACGACTTGACTCATGATGGCATGAGGCAAGTGGGCGCCGGTGAAGTCGGCGCCGGCCAGGTTGGCCTCGCTCAAGTTGGCATGCTCCAAGTGGGCGCGAGTGAGGTCGGCGCCGGTCAAGTCAGCTCGGGTCAGGTTGGCATGGTCCAAGTGGGCGTCAGTGAGATCGGCGCCGACAAGGGTATCGTTGCCGCTCATGTTGGAGCCAGACAGCACGGCATTCACCAAGTCGCTGTACTGCCTGAAATCATGGAGACGAAGATCCTGGTTGGGGAGCACTACTGTAGGCGCCATGATGGAGGAGGTGGGAGGGCGAACAACAAATGGGAAGAGACGCAGCGGCAAGAGTGAATGAATAGAAGCAAAGAGAGAACCGGTCGGTTGGCGAGAGGTTGCCTCCGGCATCAACGGGGCAGATCCAGGAGAACGGGGCACGGAGATTTCATTTAGACAACCTTGGATCTCTTGTGATGCTCCTTGGGGAATTCACCAAGGCATACCACATCAGTCTCTCGATATGAAGGACATGAGTTTCCCGCACACGAGCCGCAGGTCACAAGCAGGAAGACAATCGAGGGCTTGACAGTGGCATTTCGTTTAGCCAACCATGGATCTCTTGAGATGCTCCTTGGGGAATTCACCAAGCCACCACACCAGTTTCCCGATATAAAGCCCCCGGTTGTTTGGCGGCTACAGCGATACCTGTTCTTTGCTGTTCGTTGGCTCCCTCCCGTCTGTCGCATCTCGTCAATGGAGCCCTTTTCTCAGCTTACTCCGTATCTGTCCTTCAACCTTGGCATGACGATCGCCAGTGGGAGTTATGCCGCATTGCTGGCAACGTTGCAGGTGGTGTTGTCCACCGAATCACAGGTAGGCCGTTGCACGTCGTACGGGCAGTTCATTTTTTGGTTCGGCTTCAGTTTGTTTGTGCTCGGAGCTGCGGTGGATCTCGCTTTGGATTTCGGACGAATGCTCAGCCAGCGTTGCAACGACAAGTTGCTGGTGAACGACTCGAGACTACCGAATAATTGGTACTCGATGGGTTGCTTCCGTCCGACAGTATGTCGGTGGTTTACACCTCGCAGACGTCGGGGCTTCTCGGCTCCGTATTCGTATGAGTTTGGAAACATCTTTTGTTGCAAACGTATGTACTTTCGCGGAAATCCAAATAACCTCCTCGAGTTCGAGTGTTGTGGCCTGCGGACCAGCTCCTGCTCGGAAACCGGCGAGTATTCTCATTGGGAGGACTGTTGCGAAGGAATGTTGGGATTTGTCACACTGCTTGTGCGCCTGATATCGAATGCTGCAATTGCAGGCGCCATTCCTGTCATTACCATGTACAACTACTTGCACTCGGCTCCGAACGTTGTCAAGGAGGCCGGGTGTTCATTTGCGGACGCTGATCTGGAGGCTTGGCTCCGCGCTGCACCGACCGTGGCATTGGCGTTAATCATTCTTCGGACCGTGTTGCTGCCCACCTGGACCAATGCTCCAGGATCAGCTGTGGCTTCTGCAACTGCGGCCTCGTACGCCACCTCGACTCCTCCGACGTTCCTTCCGCAGGACAAAGGTTTGCCCCTGACGGTAGATGGTGTTCCAAATGCAAAGCTCAAACAAATTGTCGGTGTCGGCTGTGTTGTGAGCACTTTTGAAGTGGTCAACAACGAGCTGACATTGCAGGTGGGTCCGTGGACGAGCACGCTTAATGAAGCCTTGGTACTTGCTTCACTGAACGATCCCAAGCTGCAGCCCCCATACGTCCAACTGGTATTGCAAGACGACCTTGACACCGTCCATTACCGTTACCTTTCTCAGTTCGAAAGACGCTCAGGCGCCGTCCAAGACCCCGTCCAAGACCCCTTTGTCATAGGCTAAATCCGCATGTCTGGTAACGACACTCGATGACCAATCGAGATCTCTGCATTTCAATAACAATTGGCGTTCATCACTCAGAGGGAGAGAATAGACTAGTTTTGAAGAAGATCCATCAGATGTAAAACCCTAACGTAATGAGTATGCAAGACGCGAGCGACACTACGATGAAGCGGGGACTCAACAAACTCATTCCTTTTATCGGGATCTATCTATCGTGATCAATCAATCGTGATCTATCGTGATCAAATATCTCATGATAAAGTGTTTCGCAGCCAATCATTCAACCAAGATATTGTCGATTGATCACATGACATGGCATCTTTGACCGACCATTCGAGCTCGAGCTCGATCTCGATCTTGGTGTCGAGGTGCATCGCGAGTATCGAGCATCGAGAAGATCTCGAACAAGAGCTCGTTCGGAATCATCGACATTGCCGAGTCATCGACCAGCGATCGAATCATCGTCATCGTCAAGACGGTCTGCTTGATCCATGCTGGAGCATATCGATGACGCTCTGGGCGCCATGAGAACGTGCCAGGAAGCCATTGATCGGCTCCAATCGCACGCACTTGACCGCCTGCCGTGAAGGCGATGAGACCTCGATGCTCGTCGAACGCAACTGCGTGTGGCCTCTCGTCGCCGCACTCAAAGGATGAGATGTGATGGCCTTCATGAGTGAATGCTTGCAGCCGGCAGTTGTTCTGGTCGGCGACGATGATTCGACCTTGATTATCGATACACACTCCTTGAGGATAGTTGAGCTGGCATGGTTGACTGCCTTCCTCGCCGAACAGGAACAAGAACGAGCCATCGATCAACGACAATACTTGCACTCGATGATTTCTGCGATCAGTGACGATGATTCGGTGTCGATCATCATCGATCGCAATGTTTGCTGGAGAGTTGAACTCGCCAGGCTGAGATCCTTGCTTGCCGACAGAGAACAAGAACGAGAGATCGATCGACGACAAGAACACCAATCGGCTGTTTGCGTCATCGGCGATGATGATACGATGATGATGCTTGTCGATCGCAACGTCTCGGGGGTGCTGGAACTCGAGATCTCCTGATCCTTGCTGGCCGATGCACGACAAGAACTTGTAGTCGCTCAATGGCCATGTGTGTACTCGATGATTTCCGCAATCAGCGATGAGGATGCGATCGTGATCGTAATCGATCGCAAGGCCATACGGATGCTTGAACTTGCCTGGTTGGTCGCCAGCCGTGCCGAACTTGGACACGAACGAGCCATCGTCACATGATAATACTTGCACTCGATGCTCTAGAGTATCAACGACGAGCAAGAGACCTTGATGGTGGTCGAACACCAAGTCATGTAGACCCAGGAATGAGATTGCAGACGTGGGTTTGTTGATCACGATCGAGAACTTGATTCGAGCATCAGAATCAAGAAGACGATTGGCCATCTTCCAAAACGACAAGGAAATGATTCTCGAAAGCGAGAGGCAGACGTGATATACAAGAGAGAGAGAGAGAGAGAGAGAGAGAGAGAGAGAGAGAGATGCGACAAGCAGATGACGGAGATATGAACAGCAGCCTCTCCCGTACTCAATCACAAGCTTGATTCTCTTGATAGATAGATACAGTGGTGGTCGAGATTCTCTCAATACACATTCACACGAGTTGAAACAACGGTCGAGATTAAATAATGAATGTATTAGAGTGATTGATTGATAGATAGAGTGGATGGCAATAGACACAATATTCTTACAATTCATCTGATGCTATTGTCTCGAATCCTGTTGTAGTGTCCGAGTCGTCTGATGGGCGTGTGTCACCTGAGGACGAAAGCAACTGCTCTGCTCGAATTCGCTCCTTGAATCGATCAGGAACATTCTGGCGCAACACATGGCGCTTGAACGAGTCGATCCAATGATTCGCAAAGTCCGGATCCGACAACAAGATGAGCGCAAACACGGTCGGAATCAACAATGCAATCACTTGTTGAGTAAAGAAGGCTTCAAAGTTGATAATGTGTCCTTGAGCGTTGGGACATTGAGAATGATCGAGATTCTCCTTCAAACACTCGAACCACGGCCTTGCTGTGTTTACACTCGACGAGTGCAAGATCTGCAGCTGCACCCAATCCCAAATGACTGTGTTCCATGCAACGATCGAAAGTGATGAGGATCAACCAATTCATGTCTATCTGATCTTCACATTCACAGAGACGTACCGAGAAAGTAGAATGATGCAACTCCGTAAAGAACGAACAACGACAATCTCCATCGTCGAATGAGTCCCTTGGTGCCAAGGATCCACCAGATCCTCACGAGAACCCCCACCAGCACCAATGTTGCCAGCGTGATGAGGATTGACCTGTTCCATTCCAATTCATTATCAACATCAAAAGATCAACGATAGCTCTCTCAGTCTCTCTCTCTCTCTCTCTCTCTCTCAAACGATAGAAGAATAGACCAATGAGTCGTACCAAGGAATCCAAAACATTACTTCAAGGAACAATCGATCCCACTGTTTGACATTATCAGCTTGCCGATCAGTACTCGCCAGATTCACCGAACCATGACGATGATGAGAATCAACGAACCTTATCTGCATCTGGGAGACATGGAAAGAAGTTGCCAGTTGGTTTGAGATTGTCAGTGAGGGCGATTGCCACCAGCGGAATGAAGGCAGTCCCGTTGCCCACGAGCTGGAACGTCGTGGCTCCCAGCCACCAAGGCAGGCGAGTCTTGCGAGAGAGACTCAACAAGATGCTGAGCGCAACCAAGTTGTACCATATGGCTGTTGAAAGACCTCCCCAGTATTCGAGCCAGCCACTGAGCCAACACCAAGACCAATGAGAGAACCAACATCCGATCCATGTGTAGCCGTTGTTCGGGTCTCCGCATCGATCGCACGAGAGTCTCTCCCATCCGACCCACACTCCGATGATTCGAGAAATGATCACCGCAGAGAGAGGAACAAAGAGCCATGCAGGAGTCGATCTCGGAAACCTCGATCTCCATGGATGAGTGGCATATGCCACGAGTACGACGATGCACGAGAAGAGAGCCACGTGGCCAAGAACCGCCGTCATGATGGTCAGCGCATGAACTTGTCCATCGGTAAAGAATGCACTCGGACAAGCTTGCACACATGAGTACGGCGGATAGTAGCTCTTCATCGTCTCAGGCGGACAAGACTGGTACACTTGAGATGGAGATTGAGATTGGGTGAGAAGCAACGACGAAGCAGTCATTGCGAGAGAAGCAGCAGCAGCAGCAGCGTACCTGAGACTTCTCGCTTGCTCTCAGTGCATCTCACTGATACACTCTCGAACGGTCCCAGAGGTACTGTGATCGTGCTCGTCGGAAACACGCTGCAATCTGGTACTCTCGACGCAGGAATGTACTTTTTGCACTTGTTGACCGCTCTTTGGCACACTGACTTGCACGGTGGGCGAGGAATTACAACTGTTGATTCAACATCAATTAGTCAGTCCAATCATTGCCATCCTCGTCGACAAGAAGAAAAACAATTGCTACAAGAGCCTCATCGCCAAACACAACACGAGCTCGTTCTCTCTCTGTCTCTCTCTCTCTCTGTGTCTCTCTCGTGGTGAATGTGTGTGAGGGGAGCGAAACATCGAGCGTACGATATCGATCAAGTGGCTCGAACCAAAGACTCTCACATCCTTGAAACGTCGTGCCACACACATATGCAAGCGCTGCCGCACTGCATTCCACATCGGTGCCGAGATACAGCAGCTGGAACGATGTGTTGAGAGCGATAAAATCGAGTCGGCCTTGCGTCTCGCCTTCTGGAACGAACACCTTGCTCCAGCTCACTGCCGACGAGCATTGAGAGTATGACGTCGGTCGTTCGAACGACTGACATGATCCATGAGGGATTGCTTTGCTTTGGGAGGTCGAGAAGCTGGTCGGTGTCGAGGCGCATGGAACCTCGATGATCGGCGAGGTACCAATCGAGAGTTGAGTCGCCTTGTTTGTCGACAATCATAAAGATCAATCATATGTTAGTAACGGTGTTGTCAGATAACGAATCTTGATATTGAAGGTATTGAGTGAGAGACGAACATTGATTGGGAACGAGTCGATCGAATTGCAGTTGGTGACACTCGAAGGAAGCAGCGACAAGGCCTTCTCTTCGCCAGCGCATGCATCGACAAACTTCTCGCACGATGACTTGCAAGGAAGCACAGGCAACAATGCTGCTTGACCGTATCAACGACATTGAGAGGATCAGTAATAATTCTCTCTCTCTCTCTCTCGTTTGATTCGACATCGGAGCTCGTGTGATATGATGTGATGTGTCGGTGGGGACAGAGCGACGAGAGGACGATGGACGTGCCTTGGAGACCAGGAGCGATGGGAACGAAGAAGCACGGCTTGAACACGAGAGTGCACAAGAACGGAACTGCTGGTTGAGTGCATTGGTTCTCGATCAACCCCAGCGACCACAGGTTCACCAGCGACGCGGCTGTCTCGTTCACAAGGCCCCATCCACCAGCCGATCGATCAATCGAATGCACAAGTGCAGGCAGCCTCAGCGCCTCTCGCTCTCATAAAGAGCGCGAGAGACAAAGAGAAGGACACGAACCTGTGGCATCGAGAGATGCGATCGAGGAGCCTTGCGGAACGTACACTCCGCCAGAGACGGCGACCTGGCAGCCCGACAGAGGGAACGAGCTCGACGACACTGGCTCGCACGAGGCCGGAGGCACCATCCTCACGCTCGATGCCTGCACCACTGGATACGCGCATGGCACGCTCACCTGCTCCATCGCCATTACCATCAATCAGTCCCAATCCGTGACTGATCAAGTGGAGAAGAGAGCGAGAGAGAGAGAGAGAGAGCGAGAGAGAGCGCGCCCGTACGTGGAGCGCAGGCGAGAGGACGACGAGCTGCGCAGCATCGGGGAACGCCTCGAGTCCGCTCGATGGGTCGATGGCCGTGGCACAGTTGGGAGGTGCCACTTGGAGCTTGTTCAGCACGTCGATGCAGCTCGACACAAAGTCGAAGCACGCTCTCTTGCATGGCGACGATGGCAGCTCGATCGATTGTGGACCTGGTTGGTTGACTGGTTGGTTGTTCGAGAGCATTGGCGATATGGCACACGAACACACACAAGCAACGAGTGCACAACAATCAACATCGTCATTCAAGGGATGGTGAGTATGAGTGCATCAGTCATCGAGATGATTGATGGATTGGCGCAAGCAAGCATGACTGACGCACGCGGAGAAGGAGGTGTGGCGATCGCTCGACACTGGCGAAAGTACTGCGCGCATACGAACGCCACGGCGCTCGTGGCGCATCGCACGCTGCCGATGCCGAGCAAGAACGGCGCCAGCGATGTGGCAGCTTGTTGGTCGAGCGATGCGAGCGACTCTCCGTCAGGGACGGCGACCAGGGCTCCTGGCGCGATGGCTCTGTACGCGACACGAACCGGCAGGCCAAGCAACGTGTGAGCACTCAAGCAAGGCAGGCGGGTGCGCGCGAGAGAGTGAGTGCGCGAGTCTCGTACGCGGTGCATTGGGAGAGAGGCGCGGAGACGAGGGGCTCGCAGGTCAGGGCCATCGAGAGGCCGACGATCATGAGCAACGACGCGAGCATCGAGACGATCGAGAGCGTCATGACAGACAGGAGCGCGCTACAAGCGGCGCAGCGCACACGACGGAGCCACCGCAATCGTTGCGCCGCGCGCTGCGTTGAACTCGAACCCAAACTCGAGTAACGACGGCAGGTACGACAGAGGTACGGTGGGTCCAAGCAAGACTCTACGACTGGTCGATCGATATATGGTCACGGCCGATATATTGCCGCGGTGCGCGTTAGAGCGAAATATGAAGCAAACAGCACTCCTTCACGCCGAAGCTCTCCGAGCTCTACAACACAGCCGCGCCGCTCCGCCCTTGTTTTCATGACGACCCACTTTTACACGCCTCTCCCTCTCCACGTTTCGTATACATTGTGGCACGGTTGGGTGATACTGCAGAGCAGAGACAGACAAAGATGAGAGAACGATACCATTGGAGAGAGTGTCAGTCACGTCCAATGCCAACCACCAGGTATGTAACAAGCAGCGAACCAACTGCAATCGACGCAAACCTGCAGCAGCGCGTCCACTATCATCGTTGGAGGGTACTTGCCCTCAAGTAACAAGATTTAGGGATTCACTACCACACGAGAATGCTCTGCTGTCTAATTGATATTCCTAACTGATCAAACGTGCTCCTGGATGCGCTCGCCCACTGTGAATACCAACGTTGGAGTCTTGTAGCAAGAGGACATATCGAATCTGCCCAGTCACGACGCAAAACACGTCAGTGTTTGTATCGCTGCACACTACCATTCCGCCACTCTATCAATCACATACTCTTCAGTTACAGTGATCGTGCGGCCTGTTGTTAATGTCCATTCGCTGCTGAATTGTTGCAAGAGTTTGTTTCGGTTGCGTTGGTCCTTAAGGTCCAGGTAAACGATCAGCAGAAGTAAGGGAATGGCCACCAGTACGCCCAATAAGCTCTGCCATATCAAAAGCAGCAAACACATGATTGATCTTTAAAGATGTGGCACACGGGTTGGGCGGATGTTCTATCCCACGTACGAATACAATTACAAAGAGCACGACCACGAACACTACGAGAGCGTATCTGACACTGCGTTCATCACCTCGAGTCAGACCCACAGCTGGATCGCGCGCGCGCTTCAGAGATTGCCACACACTGCAGCAGTCTACCGTACCGAGCTGCGAGACGATAGGGATTGAACTTGTTTACGCTTGCGATCATCTCAGTCACAGCAGCAGCATCAATGATGCTCTCCAGCTCGGCAGGACATGCCTCCTATATAGGTACAAGGTGCCTCACAGTTAGGAAAGTCGATTCGTCGATCGTGTCACAGTTCGAGTTCGCCTCGACGACCGAGTGATACCGGATAGCCATGCAGGTACAGGGAAAACCATCCAGAGTACGTTGCGGCCAGTGCGAAAGTCCCAATGGCAGCATGGTCACTGGTCAATGGTTCATCTGCTGCAGAAGCCGTCAGCGCTCGCTCGCATCGTGGCACTCGCCGAGATAGTCATCTCTCACTCCAACAGTAAGAAGTAGCTCATGCGATGGAAGACGCACTCAATTCGCCATTGTCCTGTGGAGCAAGCAAGACGATGTCATCCGTTGCTGGTGGCGGTTCGCCGTTGAGTCGCATCGTTACAAGCTCTGAGATACTCATCACAGCAGGAGTGGGACCTTGTGTAATTGTCAACAGACTATCTAACGCGCAAGTTCGACATGTGTGTAGTAGGTGTGTGTGTGTGAGACATACTTTGCAGCAATAATAGTGAGATCTGCTCGTTGGCGGCCTCGAACAGAACCGTGGCAACTGTAGTGTCGTTGGCGGCATCTGCTTTGAGTGCACGACGCAACGATCTGAGATGATGCAAGCCGTATCGACGATCGAGATGAGCGTCGCCGATCGCACATGCCAAGAGAGCGCACTCGAACGTACCGCTTCACATCGTCGTACTTGGCTTCCTGCGGCAATGCTAAGAGTCTGGCAGTCAGGAGCTCTTGATAGGACATCTCTCTCTATATATATCTTTTCCTGAGCAGTGTGCGCAAGCGAACGCAACGTAAAAGATGACGCACAAGGCCAAGTACAGTGCAACACTCGCAACAGGTTGTGGCGAGAAGCAGCCGAAGAAGACGAGACGAATCGAAGCGTGTGACGAGCGGCGAGAAGAGTCGTGTCTCTTTTGTTCTGCTGGTTCTCCAACGCACACTGCCGACCTCGATCACCATACCCCGCGCGTTCGTCGCTGATCGATATCTGTGCCTCATTCTACGACTGTTTGGAGGCACGAGGATTTTGGTTGCCGTGCGCATACCGCGTTGTTTGTTGGTGGTGCTGGCAGGACGATAGATTCCTTTTCGCCTTGCGACATCATGAATGGCCGCTTGCGAGGTGAGTGAGAGGTGAGTACGCTGATCTATTGATAGATGTGGACTGGCGGTGCGAGTCGCCAAGAGGGTGTGGTCGCGGCCTTGTCCTCACAACGATCCAGACGTGGTGCTTGTGGTTGTGCTGGCTGATCTCGTGGCTGTTTGCAATACCAGCTGGATGATCTGCATGAGCTCCAGCGAGAACCTTCGATAGCGCAGGTTTGAGCACACTCGATCCCAGGCTGCTGCGTGAGTAGCGAGGGTTCGCTTCCAAGCAGTTGCGAGATGCTTCGCAAGCTCCGTCTTGAGATCCAAGGTTTGGGCCTCTGCGCTGGCGTGCGCTGCGATTTGCTTCAACGCCTCCCACACGTCCTTGCTGCCAACCTCAATCTCGTTCGTGAATGGATCGATCATCTCGACGAGACTGCCGCAGCACTGAAAGAGAAAGCGCTCGTCAAGAGTCTCCAGCACAAAAGGATATCGTAACAGCGCCAAGCCCCGAAAGGCCTGGTTGAGTTGCAAGAAGAATCGAGCGTTATCGGATGGAACACTTGCAAGCGCTTGCTGCAAGAGCAACGAACGTTGCCAACACATGTCGAACTGCTCAGGTCCGAGTGTTACGGTTGAAGGTGATGCACCAGCGAGCTCGGTGAAGCTCTCACAAACAACCCTCCAATCAAAAGTGACATCCAGCGGCACCACATTGATCGCAATCAACGTGTCGATCGTTCGTACAAGAGACTCGGCACAGCGCAACACACTGGCCGGAGCGGTTGGTGGAAGCGACACCACCTGTGACGCCGGCTTCATCGATACCTCCCACCATTGTTGAATATGCTCGCCGGACGGGATGTTGCCCTCGCCACACAGCTTGCGACAATTGCCGATGGCCACCCCGACATCAAGTGTGTCTGGCGTCGAGAAGCACAAGTGATCAATCACTGCGCGAGGCCCAAGTTGCCCTTCGTTCAACAAGCCGCGACAGCTCTCAAGCATCGCGAACCGATCTTGCAGAAGGAGAATCTCCTGCTCTGAGAGCCTTGGCATGAGTTTCGGGTCGTGGATCCAACCGAGCTTCGAGCGTCCAGAGAGCGTCGGAGACACGATGATTGGTCCTCGTTTGGTGTGCTGCACAAGGAACATGGCTCGGTCGTACGAGGCTCGTGGCACTCCAACCCATTGCTCGTCGAGCACACAAGGTGGCTTGAACACGACCGCGAACGGCAAAGCGCCTGTTCCCGTTCCTTGGTTGTCACCGTGGACGTGGCTCTGAGGATTCAAGATGCAATCCAACAGTCCCGAGAAGGGCGCTGCCTGCTGCCCTTCCTCGGAGACAACCACAACATGAGGTCGTTCGGGTGTGTGCGACATTTCGCTTCGCCAAGAGTAATACAATTGGTGGGCGCGGCCACAGTGGAAGGACGTCAGGTGGAGCGACTGCATGATACCATTGAGTTGAGGGAAGAGGATAGACCTCCCGATGCCGCGAGCCTCGAGCATTTGCCAGTGGAAGACATTGATGTGGAGCTCGATCTCGTTCGGCTCCGTGGGTCGTGCACCGAACCAGTCATCGTCGTCCCTGGATGGCGTGAGATGTGGATCGATCACCAACTCGATTGGAATGCCCCGGTCTCTTGGGTCGAACGACGTCAACGGCCTCTCGAACGATGCAACGAATGGACAACAGCCTGCGGAGCACGCGATGCCAGCGCGGTACTCGCTCGTCGGCTGCCACAACGGCTGCTGCATGAACGCGTGCGAGGGAGAAGTGGTAGGAAACAGTGGAACTGCTGAGAACAATCGCGCGAGCGAGCTCTCCAACAAGGCGCCAAGCTCAAGAAGCGTGGCGGTCTTTTCTCGCAACACTTGATGGCACGAATCGGTCCTGAGCGAGGCGATGATGTGGTGCTCGGGCGGCAAGCGCAACGTGAAGGTGCTCAGCGGTGGCTCGCCTCCAAGCACCGTGAACAACGCCTCGCTCGAGAGCGCCGCCTTCACCGCAACATCCAAGAGCTGCAGTGACAATGGACACAAGATATCCTCAACGAGTTTGGGTTCCAACGAGTTCATAACGCCGCATTCAACCCCAACTCTAACCCTTTTACCCGTATGGTGGTACAACAGCAGCGAGGTGGGATGGGGAACAGAGAAGGAGATCTCGACCGAGGTTCAAGCCTGAGGTGGGATGGCGAAAAGCAGACCAAGGCTCCCTGCGCGAGGATAGATATCAGCCTCAGCTCATCTCCTGCGAACAGATTCATCCACGCCACACTTATCCATGTCGCCGACGAAGGACTAGCGACATTCAATTCCCCGACGATAGGAAAGGACTCCTGCCGATGCCAGTGCCAGCTTTTTGCTGAGCTCTCTATTGCGCATATTTTACGGATGTGAAAAAGTACAGACACTGTGTGATGAACAAAAACCCGTCTGCTGTCCTTCGCCACCAGCCTGGCTTGGAGCGCTCGGGAAAAAACACATCACAACGAAGGAGGCTACACGCCGATACAGTACAAGACGTGCGCTGACAGAAGCGACGTCGAATGAAGGACTAGAGTGGTGGCCAAAAAACTCCCATCCGCTTGGGAGAAAAGGGACACACCACCAGATATCTACACCGATACATATATCACTTGTAGACAACGAAAGGAAGCCAAGACGGTTGTTCCTAACGAAACGAGTGATCGACGGATGAGGTCCTACCGTCGATCAGAGATGGAGATGCGCGAGGTGAACAAAAACTCCCACCGATCTGGGAGAAAAGAAGCACCTCGCGATGCTTGTCGCTCGTCGAACCACAACAAAGAACGTGCTGCTGCGGCTGCGATGTCGACAGGATTCCGAGGAAGTGACGCGACGATAGGAGACTCCGCCGATGCGCGGAGGAGGAGTGGAGGTGGTTGGATGCACTGGCATCGGCAGGAGTCCTTTCCTATCGTCGGGGAATTGAATGTCGCTAGTCCTTCGTCGGCGACATGGATAATTCCCCTTCCTCAGGGACTCCTGCCGATGCCAGTTCTTCTACGGGAGCAGCCGCAGCGCTCAACCGAAGAATCGTTCCTGATTGGGTGCATCCAAGCGAAGAACTGCAAAGTACTCCGCAGGAAAATCGTTCCGCTCTCGATACTCGACTGCCCTCAAGAAAGCGTCGAGTTCTAGTGAGAAGCGTCGGTCCGCCGGGCCTGGATGGTCGTACCACCCGCGCAAGGTATCGCTCCTGGTTCTCGCGAGACGCTGCACCGTCTCCCACGATACCTTGTGATCGCGTAACGTCGTGACCATCGCGTGTTTGAGTGAGTGCGCGGTGTACCGCTGCACGTCGATGCCCGCCTCGCGCAAGGACTCCTTGATGAGGTTGCCGACCCGTTCATCCGACAGGTTCTTGGTCGGGTCGCCGGCGTACGTGAATAGACACTCCGCTCGCCGCTCGTGTCGAGTGCGATCGAGGTACTGCTCCACCAAGGAGACTGGACAGTTGTCTCCCAACGCGAAGATGCGAGGCACACGCACCACAATCTCGTAGTTCGACGATTGTAATTGGCGCCGTGTTGCTTGGGATTGCGGATACGGAACTCCCACCGCTGTGGATGGTCCGTTCTCTGCCACGAATTAGCAACGATACGTGCCAGGTCCGATGGCCGCCCGATGATGAACATGCCCAAGCACAAGGCGAGCCTCCCACTCGCCTTCACGTGATCCGTCGGAAGGTTGAGCGGATTCCCGCGATGGTCGCTGATGATACGTTCCGTCGTGAAGCGTAATCATCCAAGAAACCGAGGAGGTTCGCCTCGATCAGATCGAATGGCGCCCGCTCCAGGTCGAGCTGATGGTCTCTGCACCACGAGATCCACAGGTCCCAATTCCGATCCGCTACTCGCGCGGTGGTCCTGGCCCACCCGCGCGACATTGTCCTCACCACTCCCGCGGGAAGATCGGGTCGCAATTCCCCGATCCGTCGAGCTCCAGGGCCCATATCTTCCACGGCTTCGTCCCGTACGGGTTGTGGTTGTGGCGGCTGCCCGCCGCCGGGCTGAACTCCTGGTTCCGAACCTGGATCATCCTCAGGTTCGAGCTCGATTGCTTCGATCTGCGACGGAGAATCGACCACCATGGGGCCCTCGGGTTGAACGGCAAGATCAAGATCATCTTGGCTCGTTCGTCGATCGCCTTCGAGAGCACCTTGCCGACCATGCCCTCGGGTGGGCACGCCCACATCCAGCCCAGTTCCGGGTTCCATCTGAACGAGAATGCGTCGATCCTCCACGCATTGCAGTTCGGGAATCGTGACACGAACTTGTGACACTTGCTCGTTCGTTCCGTCGCCAACAGATCGATCCTCACCTTGCCGGAGAGGTCGAACGCCGCCAATACCCGATGGAACTCCCGGTGCGAGATCGACCAGTCGTAACGGTCTGATCCCAGTCTCGAGAGATAGTCCGCGATCGAGTTGTTCGATCCTTGAATGTACGAGGCCTGCAGGTGCCAGCGATTCCGAATCGCTAACGACCATATCGTCTGTGCCACTCGATTGAGGTGTGGCCAGCGTCCTCCTTGACTCATCACGTATGCTACTGCCGTCGTGTTGTCCGAGCGTATCTCGATCACGCTGCCGCTCGGGAGTCTCGGTGCAACGTGCTCCAAGGCCAAGAGAATGGCCCGGAGCTCCTTCTCGTTGATGTGCCACGATCGAATCTCGATCGGTCGGAAGGAACCGTGTGTCTCGGCGATGGTCGTCGCCGACTTGGGGTTGCGATACGAGTCCTCCCGGATGATCGCCGCTCCCCAACCAAAGTCCGACGCGTCGGACACTATCGTCACGGTTGGCTTGCACAAGATAATGCAAGATCCGTTCCAGTGATCCTGGAACCTGCTCCACCATGCGGCGTCCGTCCGCGCCGCCTCGTTGAGCTCGAGGGTCGTGTCCCACGGAGTGCTGTTGTGGGCCGCCTGACGCAGGTGTTGAACGATCCCTCTCGAAAGTATCGCATCATCGGCACTGCTCGTTGTGTCGAAACGATCAAGCCTGCCAAGCTCGCCAGTTGCCGCCTCGTAGGAGGCGACCGGGGATTCAGGACTGCGGCGCTGACCTGCCGCAGCTTGATGAGCTTCTCGTTCGGCAGTGTGAATGTCATTGCCCGAGAGTCGATCACGAATCCCAGGTACTTGATCCGATGCGTTGGAGTCGGTTCTGATTTCTCGTAGTTGATCAACAAGCCGAATGACTCCAGCCACCGACTCTGCCGCCAGAACGCTTGGCGGCATTCCGCTTCCGACTCTGCGAGTAAGAGACAAACGTCGATGTAACTGACCCACAGCAATCCCCTCGTCTCGGAGGGGAGCTATTAGGGCCTTCATCAGCCGAGTGAAGATCCTCGGCGCCACCGAGGCTCCGAAGATCATGGCCCGACATCTCCAATGTTGGCCGTCGCAAACGAACCGCAGGAGATCCACCGAGATCCGGTGAATCGCCACGTGCAAGTAGGCGACCCGAATGTCGAGCGACGCCATCCAACAATTCGGCCGAATTAGTTGTTGCACGGTGTTCATACCCTCCATCTTGAACGTTTCGTTCGGTACGAACTGATTCAAGCGACGTAGATTCAGGCATGGACGGAGCTTCCCTCCGGCCTTCGGAACCACGATCAGCCGCGAATACACCGCTGGCTTGTCGAGCTCGTTGACTGGTACTCGCTCGATTGCTCGCTTCCGCCACAGTGCGACCACTTCCTGTCGGATCGCACTCAAGACCTCGGGGCTGCCGTGCGGCTCGAGCGGTCTCCCGGCTGAGACCCTCCCTGGCCGCACGCCCAAGCTCAATCCCTCCTGAGCCAGTCGCTGAAGCCAACTGTCCCTCGGGAAGAGCTGGCGGATCACGCCTGCGAATCGCTGCAGGCGCGCTCCCACAGGCTCGCTCGAACTGCTCGCCTGATCCGGTCGTGTGACTGTCGGTCCGCCGAGTCCCGACCCCTGGCTCGGCGGCTGGTTCGCGGGACCGGGAATGCTTCCCGGTGCTTCCGCTACTTGCTCTGAGAGCGCTTGCCGCGTCCGGCTGCCTCGCCTTTCCCCGACTTGGATTGGCGAGGCCTCCCGTTTGGGCGGGCTCCGCGATTGATCGGGTCGAACCGCGGTACCTTCCCCTTGCCGAATGTCGAGGCGCTCTTGCCTGACGCAGAGCTGCCACGCGGCTTGTGGCCTTGCGTCTTTGACGCTGGCTTCCCATGCGGGTTGATCTCCCTGACCGCGACCCGCCTGTCCGCCGATTCCTTCAACCGCTCGAGATCCTCATCCGTGAACAGCGAGTTCGAGGTCTCGTTTCGGCGTTCCGCCAGCAGCTTGGCCAACTCGGGGTTCACCACCAGTTGCTTTCGGGTGGCAGTATGCTCCGATAGCGCGTGTGCCTGTAGAGTCACCACACGCAGCGCTGCCTCACGTAATTCCTCATCTTCGGGCAGCTGCGCTAACAGCGTAAACAGAGCGCGCGTTGCTTCATAGTACATGCCTTGAAGCTTACGGTGGCGCTTCTCTTCCTCCTTGTCGCGAGAAAGCACCTTTGGATTCTTTCCTTCCGAAAGGAACTCGTAATCCAGCTTGAGCTCGGGCACTGATGCCGGAGCTCCAATGAAACGTCGGCTTCCGCTCCGGGCCTCGATGAGCTTCCCCTTCGATAACGATGATCGAAAGAGAGCGTCGGGTGATGCAAACCTGGCCCACCAACTGGCGGCCGGTTGCGGCTCCTGATCCGCTGCCCTGAGCTGACTGGCGCCGACTTGACAGCGACTCTCCACGTCTGTGGTGTCGCTGTCCGATTCGCCCTCATCGTCGTCGTTGTCGCTCGATCGGGACAACGACACGATGTCTCGGTACTCGTCCCCGCTATACAGCGAGCTCACCTCCTCCGCCGTTGGGCGTCGTCGGCTTGACGATACCGAGATGCTCGAGGATGCACGCCCAGACGAGCGTGTCCTCTTTGACGCGTCACTAGACGCGTCGTCAGCCTCGGTGGTCCCCTTCCGGGACCCGCGGACACTCTCCGCAGCGCCTTGCTTGGTTCTCGCTGCATCGCCCTTCACTACCTCCAAATGAACTGGGACAAAGCCGCCTTCATTTCGGGAGTTAGGCCATCAAGCATGGCCAGAACGGTGGTAGAGGTCGTCGCGGCTGAAGAGCTCCCGGACGACGCGGGCGTATCGGAGCTCGACGCCGAAGATGATGTCGACGACGAGTCCGTAGCTGCGGTGGAACTCACCTGCATCGACTGATCGGTGACGTTCCTTGGCTCCATGTCGATCGCGAGTGTCTTGTAGCAACTGGCGCACCATCGTGCGCAAAGTGCTCGTCGAGACTTGGCTCGACACTCGTATCCCAAGATCGTCCGCAACGCGGTCGAGTTGGGGTCAATCCATCGACTCGATCGAAGTGATGTCCATGGCCAATGAGTGGGAGCGAGCGGGAATGGAGGATGCTTGAGATTGGGCCCGATACCCGATGCGCAACGACGACACCACCAGATAGATGCGTGTGCGTGTTGGCGAGAGAGCGCAAAAAAGCCAGGCTGGTGGCGAAGGACAGCAGACGGGTTTTGTTCATCACACAGTGTCTGTACTTTTTCACATCCGTAAAATATGCGCAATAGAGAGCTCAGCAAAAAGCTGGCACTGGCATCGGCAGGAGTCCCTGAGGAAGGGGAATGTCTGTCGCACGCGCACCTGCTTGGGGCACCCATTGGACTTGCGACGAGAGAAGAGAAGAGAGAGAGAGAGAGAGAGAGAGAGAGAGAGAGAGAGAGAGAGAGAGAGAGAGAGAGAGAGAGAGAGAGAGAGGCACGTGGTCACACATATGGATCCACCAACCAAACCAACAGCCAGTACGAAGTGCCTCGATGAGCTTCCTGCTCCCGCCGAACCTCCGAGCTCCTCGTCCACCGTGGCGTTGGAAGTGGGCGAGCAGCATGCTGGTGCGTCTCTCGAGTGCCTGTCGCTGTGGCTGGTCATCTCATTGACTCGCGCGAGTGCACCATCAAAGGCTTCTCGTACGTCGATGCAGAGACACTCTCGAGCGACTACAACTGTCCGATCTGCTTGCTGCCATTCATGGAGCCAGTGGACGTCTCGTGCTGTCGCGCCACCATGTGCACCAAGTGCTGCCAGCGCCTGAGCGCATGTCCGCTTTGTCGTGCCACCACGGCCTCGATGCAACCTTCGAGTCGCCTGATCCAGAACACGGTCGACGCTCTCATGGTCTCGTGCAACGCCTGCCGTGAGGTGATGCAGAGAGAGCTCTTTCCCAAGCATGCCAAGACCAGCTGCATGGAGAGCACCAACCAGGAGGCGCTGCCGTTCATCGTTGCTCGGCTGCGTCGCGACCTCGACGCCAAGCTCGCCGCCATCGAGCTCCGGCCTGCTCGCGCCTTCTTGGTAACGGAAGCCACGTTCGTCAGGAGAATCGACTCGATCGCCGACTTGCGAGGAGCTCTTGAAGTTGCTCCTGAGTTCAGACCCGAGTACCGCTACGGCACCGGCGCAATTCCCGCAGCCTCCAAGTTTGAGAGCCATATGTACCAAAATGCCCAAAGTACGCCCTCTTGTCGCTGGTACCTCCGTGGCGATGACTCATCCACTGGCGCAGGGAGAGTTCTCAAGCCGATGGAGGTGCTCATGCTGCCAGAGGGATTTCGACCATCAACACCAGTTCAGACAAGGGTCAAGTTAATGTCGTCGGACCATGAAGGTCGCAACATAAGGAAGTGCGAATCGAAAGGCACGATGGTGCTCCAACCAGATGGAAGAGTCGAGCTGGATTCCGATACAACCAAAATGATGTTCCAGTACGCCTTGCACCGCTCCTCACTCACTTGCTGGATGCAAGCTGCTCACGATGGCAAGAACCATACAGGCAAATGTACGAGCAGTTCAAATACATCCGACATCTTCGGTTTGATGTGGCGTTCGTGGTGGCTGCAAAGTAGTCAATACGTGTTCTTGCGAGTGCCAACGACCACTTGTCCGCTGTCGCTCCTCTCGCCAGGCACGAGTCAAACCGCCCCAAAAATGAAGGATTGTGTTGAAATGAGCCAAAGCTCGAGACTGCAGATCTTTCATTCTATAGTGATCAACACGAGCATCCTGGATTGGTGGTCGATCGATCAGCTATTGATCGATCACAATGCATCGTTCTCACTCCGCGCGCGCGAGCTTCTTCCAAACTTCGCCATCATACATAGTGATCTTTCCGCTCTTCTGTAAAATGTTGATGACGATAGCAATACGCAAACAACTCTCTCGTGAGCACCACTCTCGACAGGTCCACGTTGAAAGCACCACGTACTGGGGCTGGGCGAGCCCAAGGATAAAGCAAGAGCTTGGCAACCGAGTCACACTTGAGCAAGAGTACGTGTCGATATGGCTTGTTGCGTTGCGCCTCGAGGGCGCCGTATGTCAATGCCAGCTGGGAGTCTCCTTTGGCATGGCGGGCGAGTTCGAACACCTGAAGCGCAGGCGCAACGATGTCATCCTTGCACTCTCGAGTCATGGTGTGCCGGATACACAACGCGATAATTGCGTCCGCCACCTCCGAGTAGTTGCGATTGCGCGGTCGCCGCGGTTGCTTGAACTTGATCCTCTGGCGAATGGTGTCGAAGCGGGTGCCTTGACTCGGATCCAACTCAGTGTCAGAGTCGGACTCCGTGTCAGAGTTGCCATCTTGCTCGAGGGATATACCTCGCCCTCATCATCTTCCATCGTGTCGTCGTCCTCCTCCTCCACACAGTCCTCAGCACAATCTCATGTGAAGCACACCATCGGCGTGTCTCGAGCGATCTAGGATTGTGTGTTCGCGTCAGACGCAACAGAGAGCGCCTTTCGCAGCTTGGAGTTGCCTCGGAGGATTGGATGCGTGGATATGAAGGTGCTGAGACCCGCCTCATACGATGGTATCGCTCGCAGATCGCGCACGATGTTGGCGCGAGTGTCCGAGTCGCGAGGCAGGCCTCGAATTCGCTTGGTGATCGTGGTAAGCAGCCTGAGTGCTGCATGGCGATGGTGAGACTCGTTGAGATTGCAGGCAAGGGCAGGGTGCAAGCACGCGGATAGTAGCGGACGGCACGGCGGCTCGGCGCACAAGCAACACGCCTCAAGATCAGACACCGACTGCCGCAGCCGTGGGAACATGTGACGTGGTATCAGCACCAAGCTCTCGATCTCTACCGAACCCACACAAACGGCATACCACTTGCGAGTGAGCAGCGCGTTTTCGTGGCGGCTGGGCAGGCAAGGTTCGCGGGGCAGGTTGTGTGGGTGGTGGCGCTGGTGCGTCAGGGGACGACGCAGCTGGCGAAGCAGCTGGTGTCGTTGGAGTCGACGATCCCCGGCAATTACGATGCTTCTTGAGGCAGGATGTTGCGGAGCAGCGTGGTTGCAAGCACCCCGAGCACTTGGGCGTGATTGGGAGCGAGCAGGCACATGGGGTTTTCTTGGCCATATCGTGTGGGAGCGAGCGACGCACACGCACAAGCAAACACGACACGAGGAGGGCGACGTGGCGCACGCGCGCGAAAAATCACGAAGTCCGCGATTGGAGCCCACCATTGTGCTTGTAGGCTCTCCATTGCCTTGATTTTGAGTGTCGAGCTCCTTGAGGATCAGTAGGGCGCGGAACTCCTTGAGGACGAGTAGGACGAGAAGCGGGAGAGCAACAAAGCAAACCAAGGCTTCATCATTGCATGATAAGGTTACCTTTAAGCCTAAGTTGCTCTCTCCTCCAGATCTTCGTCTTGAGGTCAGCCGTGCAACCACCTCGCGAGGCAACCAATCGATATGAGGATTTCAGAGCCGCCTCCAATCGTGTGGCTTGGGCATTGCGAGGTTCAAGTTGAAGCATACACATACGCGCGTGAGTGATTTGATGGTCGTGGTGTGCGCGCTTCGAGAGGCTCATCGCACGACAACATGAAGCATATCTCCAACGCAAAGCCCACTCCCTTTCCTCGGTCACCAAATGCTCCTGCGTACGTCGTTGATACATTGTGTGGTCCATTCTACGGTTTTTGGAGGCTCGGGAGCTTCTCTCCATTGCACGTTGAGAGGAAGAGCGACGCGAGTATTGATGCGTGTGCTGTGCGACATGTTGATATCTCCCTGCTGTGCGGTCCACAGCGACATTGGGATCGATCGCCTCCCACTCACTGACCCGGCGCTCGATGCTGGCGAGCGCTCCGGTATTTGATTGAGCCATACATGCACATATACTCTCTCGAGCACCAGGGTATGTCTGTCTCTCTTCGAACGACGGAGAGCGAGCGATATCTCCCATCCATTCGCGTCGTGTACGATTGATCCAAGGTACCCAAAAATTCGATGATCATCATATCCTTGAGCAATCGTCACCGATGTGAGTTTGGAGTGGTTTGGAGGGCATCAGAGTGGATTTGATGGATGGTGTTGATGTTTCTCGTGGCGGCGATATGGAGTTCGTCAGAGGCAGCATCGTATCGTACCCCGTAATATGTACCCCGTCCCATTCGTTTGCTTCTGTCTCTCTCATATCGTCAACATATCAATCTCGTTCTCACGTACTTGCTGCTTGTTCGACTCGTAGACGCCAGTTTCATCACTTGACACGCTATGGAAGCGCTGCAATGGTGGATATATTTTCTGGCGGCCGTGCGCAGACGGATTTATTGATAAGAGCACATACACAAGAGCACGTGCCCAATCGTGTGGTTGTTGATATTGTTGCTGTACCCACAAGTGACCCACTATCCACCTCCCTCAGCGTTGGAGCTTTATGATTCTGACCCTCTGATCGATCTCGATGGCCTAATGTCGGTCGTAGATTTTCTTGTTGCGTCTTGTTGGCATCACCGAGCACACACGTATTCGTGTTGATACGCCCTGTGCAACCACTGTCATACCCTCCCAACCGATACACCATCAACATCACTGTACTCACGATCGAGTCACCAAGCAGCTCTTTGCTGGCCTGGAGCAAGGATCATTCGATTATATTCGGCCTGAGATACCGATTGACGGGAGCTCCAGCTCGTTGGCATTGCACTGAGAGAGGCATATTAGTGCCTCAAGCAACGATCAACAACAAATGCCATTCCTTGTACGTTGCGCTTGTCTCTTCGATTGCTGTTGTGATTCAGATTTATTCGTGCGTCTCGCTCACATGGATATGGATGTGGATGGATGGAGATATTTGCGTCCGTCGCCGATATTCGTATTCATCTCTCTGCAGCTACCGCACACGATCATATCAGAGTGAGAATCATCACCACTCCACCAATGAGAGATCATTCAAGCTTCGTTATCGAGATTCCAGCGTGCTACCAACACGCAGTAGCAAGGTACGCGCATTCTCTTTTGGTGCCATTCCTGCAAACCGACATACGGCGATGATTACTGCCGCGGCGGTGCTGATGAGCACCGACCAACCGAACGCGCGAGCATCCACACCATCAAACCGGCGGTACAAAGCAGCCGCGGAAATCAAGATCCAAGCACATCAAGCTGCAGTGGCGGTGGTGGTGATCGTGATGATCGATGCATGGTGCGCGTCTTCCCATCGATCAGAGAGTATATTAGCATCAAACCTCACTCGCTCGGCGGCAGGCAACGGCAAGCACACATTCTCGCGAGCTTATTGCCGTGTGGTTTCCAATCACCTCGAATGAATCTGCCATACATATCATTCGATGAACATGATCGTATACTCGAGATACTGAGAGAATTGGATTATTCTGGATTGATACAAGCAAGTATACCACGAGATACGCCACATCATCAGCAAGTGGGCGCAGTAATCGCCCAACCATAGAGGCATGCGCGGCTTGCTACCCAAAATGCCAGCATCTCGCGTAGCAAGAGCTCGGAGGACCAGAGGACTATATCATAATGGTAGGCTTAGCTAAGCCTACTATTATACTACCGATACCAATGGGAGGCTCATATAAGCTCGTCATTACTGTACGTTGGCCAGAAATGCCCCGTGGCCAGAGAGAATCCATCGATGCATTGTTGGTGCTCAGTGCGTGCTTCTCGCTCTTGGTGTTGATGTTGTTGGGGAGGAAGTGAAAACGATCGCGCCATCTGGTTTCTTCATTTGATTGCCGACACAAGCTTCTGCTCGGCTGCCTCTCATGCCCAAGGATTGTAGGGCTCGGCTCGGAGCTCCTCTTCGGCAGAGCGAAAAACCGCGGCTTCGAAGAGGGCCTTCCTTCTTTCAGCTTGCGAGGCCTTGGTGTCGACTTGGGAGTGAGACTCCTGCGAGGGCGCTCGATGCCTCTTGCGCTGGGTTCTTTCGTGCTGCACAGCCACAAACAAAGTCGGGTTAGTTTGTGAAGAAGAATCGCTTGGAGAAGCGAGGAAGAGGAGCACGAACAGAGGCTGTGTCCTCCAGGACCGGCGCAGCAGATATCTTCTTCACTGATTGGGTCTTCCCACCTGAGGGAGCGGCAGAAGCACGCACGGGGGTGGCGTGCGCGCTACCTGCAGCAGCCATTTGGGGGCGGGTGGCAAAAGAAACGACTGCCGAAGCGCACGCCACCCGTGCCTTGGTTTGAAAGCCCACGTGGCCGGCAGCTGCGTTTGGGCCTCGGTGCACTGCACACTGTACTGAAGTGGCCAGATCACAGTTGCGGTGCCTCGGCCCTCTCGTTGATCAGGCACACTTTTGGTCGCTTTCGGGGTTACTGCCTACACACTCCATGCCTCTTCCCGCTCGAGAGTGGCTCACCTCGCGCAAGGCTCGATCTCCATGATTGCCGGTTTCGAGGATGCTGGGCGCCCGTTTGTGCATACCTTGGTGTGATGAATCTCTCAACACTGCTTTCAGAGCTGACACTCGGTATTGGTGTGATGTATGGGGCAACGAACGCTTTTTATGCATGCAGTATGAGTTGTCCAACATGTGGCGTGACCCATCCAAGGGGCAGGTGGATTTCACGAGAACCTTCCGATGGATCGACCTTCGATGTGTACGTCTCTTTCAGAACAACGACATCAAAGAGGAGAGGGAGAAGGACACCATGAGCTCATTCACGCACCTCGATCATCGGCCCCCTTCCTCAACGACCTCCTCCTCGACCGATCGACTCGATGAACGATTGCACTTGTCTCGCATCCCATCGTTGATCTTCTTCGTCTACGATCAAGTGATCCACGAGCTCTCGAATCACCGAGTGTTGCATCGCCCTCATGTCGGCCTCTCGTCTCTCCCTCTCGGAGATTCCTCGCAACATGCCATCCACTCGCACCATCTGGGCTCCTGGATTGGGAGGCCGACCCGATGACATCTCGCATGCCATCACTCCGAGACTGAACATGTCTGCCGCCCTTCCTCGTTCTGCTCCTTCGATCGCCATCTCGGGAGCCATGTAGCCTGGCGTCCCGACGGCGAAAGCAGACAGAGTGCGAGTGGCTCGACGAGTGGCTCGAATCACATGAGCCTCGCCGAGATCTCCGATCTTTGCTCGTCCCGATCCATCGATCAACACGTTCTTGGGCTTCAAGTCCAGATGCAAGATGGGTGGCGTGCGAGAGTGATGCAAGTAAACCAGCGCTCGACTCACATCGAGCAAGATCGATGCGATTCGATCGAGTGTCATTGCTGATCCTGCTCGAGGAATCACTCCTCCAGGATAGATCTCGTCGTGAAGAGATCCTCGTTCCATGAGCTCGAGCACCAATAACCGAGGCTCGTCGTTCAATGATCGATCGACTCCCACTCCGAGGAACATCACAATGTTCGGATGTCGGATCGATGAGTTGATCGAGCACTCCTTGATGAAGTCTCGGAGCACCGCCTCTCGAGTGGTGGTGTCGAGGGCTCCTCCCATGGCTCGAAGAGCTGCTGCATCGGTGGACATGAAGAACAATCGCTTGACTGCGACGGGGATCGAATTGTTCCACATGGCTCGCTTCACTTCGCCGAGAGCTCCTGATCCGAGATGCGAGCTCTCGTCGATCGTCAAGTGATCGAGTGGAATCATCCATCGATCGTCGAGCTCTTGTTGTTGTTGACGTTGACCATCGCGAGAGGATCGATGATCTTGATTCGCAATCCATTGATGATTGACATCTAATACCATCTCGTCGTTCAAAGTGGCCTGAGGTTCTTGACATGTCGAAAAACCCAACCCAAAAACGGAGGGCACACGCCACTAAAATGTGAGTGTTTGATCAAATGCAATGGCCGCGGATCACAGTTACAGAGAAGGATGATTTACAGATAATCGCAAATGTACCTGTAACTTGCCCACGGCCGCCTCTGATCGCACCGATAGCAGGCTGATCTCCCAATGCTGATGCATCAATCAAGTAAGAAAGCAAACTCGCTCAAGCAGTTGAGTAATTTTCAGACTCCCGAACCTTGATCTTCGATTAACCGCCTCAGAGATGGAGTCTTGGCAACCTGTGCTGCCGTTCCAGGAGCTAACGTAAGCGCCTGTATTTCAACAGTAGGCGGTAAGCGAAGGAGATAACAAAATATCGGGTAAAGAAGCCTGAAGATGGCGCACCGATATTACAGTGGTGATGGCCCCTCGATCGAGAAGCAATCGAACAACTGATTCGTGGCCTTTTCGAGCGGCATAATGCAATGGCGTATTACTATCTTCATCGATGGCATTGATAGAAGCGCCTCGATCGAGGAGCAGTCGAACTAGCGATTCGTGGCCGTTCAACGCCGCAATATGCAACGATGTCAAACCACTATCATCGTGCCAGTCGACGTTAGCCCCTTGCGCGAGGACGCGTGTCGCTTGCTCTTGGTTTTCTTGCCACGAAGCAGTATATAGTAGCTTTCCAAGGTGCTCACTGTCGTGTGACGCAGCCATGAGAGGGGAACAGGCAAAGGACAACAGGGAGAGATGTGCCGCGAGCGACACGATAAACTTGTTCCAGCCCCTCCGAAAAGCAAACCAAGGCCTCGGTTTTGCGCTCGCACGGTGCGAGCGAGCGATGCCTCAGGAGATTTAAGACCTGCCCAAACGGAGGCAGCTAACCCATCTATCCCTTCGTTGCAGCACAACTTTGATAATGGCAGACCTGCAGCCAGTTTACGACAAAACTTCTGTTCCTTTTGCGTTGGCTCCTTTCCCCGAGCGCCTACGTGCCATCTGCAACGCGGCTGCTGCCCTGAACCTTGCGGCACTGCTCACACCTGATGACGCAGTGGCCATTGAAGCGAGCTTGCAAGATGGAATCCTTGGCGATACCATTTCGCGCGGCGTGCGCGCTTACATCCGTGTGGATGCCTTTGGAATGGAGCGTGCTTCTCCTGGCGTTGTGGAGATTTGGCCACCTCGAAGCAGCTCGGCCATCCACGAGCACAACGGCAACTACGCAGTGATCATTCCACTCTTTGGGGAGTGCACTCTCCTCACGTTTGAGCGTGTCAACGGCGGCCATCCAACTGGCGAATATGCTCTTCGCGCTCCGAGCAATCTGGTTGCTGTCATGACCCCAAACCGGTTCCAGATCCACCAGATCCACAACCGCACGGATCGGGCGTGTGTAACCCTCCAAATCTATGCCAATGAAGATGGGACGCTCCCTCCGCACGAGCGATTTTTGTTTCGAGATCTCAATGGCGATATTCAGCGCTTTGAGAACCCGGAGAGTGACTTTGTGTGGGGTTCGCTTCGATTGCAGCTTAGGCGCGAACATCGCCAGCGGGAGCAGGTGCGCCACTCAACAAGCGTAGGGAAGACTCTTCTGTAACTCACGATAATTGTTCGCTCAGATTGCTGCGCTTGAGCGCCAAGTGGAAATCTTGCAGCGTCCGAGTGCTCTTTCTCGGATCTTTCCTCTTCCAGCGGACCCAACGGGCTTTAGTAGTGCACCAGTGCACCTCAAGACCAATTGGCGATTCGCTGAGGGCGTCAATACTATGTATCACGTCTCGCTCCGTGGATACCACTTTCGTGGCGGAAAGCCATTTAACATTGAGTGTGTGGGGTATCTCTATGGCATAACTCACTGCTACGAGTCAGTCCAATCCCTTGTGACCGGGTCATCTGTCACAGCCCAAGCATATCGTGCACGCGACGACTTTTTGGCCTTTCGGCTCACTGCAACTGCCGATTGGCACGCTTCTACGCTCACATGCGAGTTCCTCCCCGGTGGAACCCAGTATATGCAACTTGGAGCAAGCACTTTTGAGATCTCGGCCATCGTTCACTCGCAGGAGAATCTTTGGGGTTGCGAAACTCTCTCAACCATCTTCTTCCAACCCATCTCTTGCAGTGCCGACTATATAACTCGATAAAAATCGCTCCTTATCGCAGCAATATGCTTTGTGTGCATCTGCGGTGCGACCATACCGAGTGAACCAGAACACGGTCGACGCTCTCATGGTCTCGTGCATCGCCTTCTCTTCCTTTTCCGCGCTTCACTCTCCATCGTCTGAACATAGAGAACCTTATTCAAACTAGTAAAGCAAATGGAGACTCAATGGTTGCTCCTAAAGCAAGCCAAAGCGTTACCGTGCATCTGGCATGGGATGAGACTACAAACGCGTGCGTTGGTCATTTTGCTGCTCACCTCCCCTCGCGTAAGGCATGGCGAGAAACGCCGCCAGGAGGTACGCCTTCGCCATCCAGTGTGCTGCTGGCCTTGCCTTACCAATGAAGTCACGCACGTCGCCCAGGATTAAGAAGGAGCTCGATGAGATCAGCCTCGACCCGCCAACCGGCATCTCGGCCGGGCCCAAAGAGGACAACCTCTTCGAGTGGGTAGCGACCATCATTGGGCCAGCAGGTTCGCCGTACGCTGGCGGTGTCTTCTCTCTCGACATCACGTTCTCGACGGAATACCCGTTCAAACCGCCCAAGGTGCGACACAACTTCCGCAGCAGTGCCTCGCTTGTTCTGAATCCTCGCGTGGTTTGGTGAATGGCAGATTGTATTCCGCACCCGCATATACCATTGCAACATCAACAGCAACGGCCGTATCTGCATCAACATCCTCACCGACGATTGGAATCCGGCGCATACCATCTCCAAGGCGCTCCTTTGCATCTTCTCGTTGCTCGCCGAGCCCGTTCCAGGTGCGTGTCTACGATTGCGCGATTTGCTCCTTGCTGCTGACTTTGAGAGCAGATGAACCGCTTGTAAGAGACATTGGATATCAGTATATCCACGATCGTGAGAGGCATGATCGTACCGCTGCCGAATGGACTCGTCGCTTCGCAGACCAAGACTTCGGCGCCTTGTTGCGGATGTACTTTTGGCTGTCTCCAGCCTTGACCGAGGTGCTCGTGTCGCGGCCGAACTTGGGCTCTGGGAATCACGAGGAGTTCATTCGAGAGCTTCAACGCCTGTTTATTGGCACTCCTCTATGCTACGCGAGAGTTATTCGATTGCGAGGACTCGACGCGCGGCAGGACCTCAGCAACTTCAACCATAGCTTCTTCGAGCTACTTACCAGGTCCTTGTGCGAACCGGTGCGCCAAGATATTGAGCACCTCTTCTATAGCACCAAGCACGTGAAGCTTCTCCCGTTCCGTGATGGCACTTTTCACCATGAGAACGTATCCCAGACCTCGTGTCGTATCGGTCCTGGTGACTTTGTCCTCCCAGTCGCTGTCGACGTCGACAGCGAAGGGGCATCCATCGCTCGAAGTTCGTCTTCAACGTTGACAACCGAACAAACCAGTCAACCACGCACGATTTTACCGGCCAACAGTCTCGAGCGTGCACTTGAGTCTTTGGTTTGTTCCGTAGTCGAGGATCCTGTACGACTTCAGCTGGTGGAGTTCATTCCGCCCCCCGTGCTGTGGATCGACCTCAAGCGCTTCACGTACGACCAAGATGCAAATCGTACCATCAAGAATAATGCGGCGTTCGACTTCCCCGAGCGATTTTTTGCCGACTTGCTGTACCGCGATGGCGGCCGCACATTTGAGCTGAAGCAGCGCATCTCTACCCTTGAGGCCGAAATCGAGAAACACAAGCGCGTGCTCGATTCCGTCCATGTGGTGCATGAGTTCTTCACTCAGCGCGAGCAAGTTGGGGCTGACGGGTTCCCCGGCAAGTTGTGCATGTCGAGAGAGATGCTCGAGTTCTACTTTGAGCCTTTAAAGACACAAATTGCACAATGGCAGCTAGAGCTTGAAGAGACGCACGCCAAGCTCAATCAACTACGCTCCTCATTCACCAATAATCCCTACACCCTTTACGCTATCATGGTACACGTTGGCAACCCGCATCGTGGCAACCACTACTACGCCTTCGTCAACATTCCATCTCAGGGTTGGGTCAAGTTGGACGACGGGAAGGTCACACCGGTAACGAGCTGGCAACTCGTACGCGACGAGTGTATCGGCGGCAGTGACGTTGGCCCTTCGGCCTCCTGCCTCGTATACGTCGATCAAAACCGCATGCCGCACTCGATGGCGCAGCAAGCCCTGGAAGTCTTGTATCCACCCAAAACGCTCAAGTCGTGGGAGAGCTTGCAGCTCTACCTTGATCCACTTCCCGAAGTTCTGCTCCTCGAGGTTGACAAACTGCAGAATGCAGCCCGAAGGTACAGCAGGTCGCTCCTGACCTTTCGAGGTTCATCGTGTGCTCGACGTGGCTGAATGTATACCCCTCTGCGATTTCCTTTCCTCTCGTGAGCAGCCTTCAGAAGGAACTCGCTGAGATCACCCTCGACCCGCCAACCGGCATCTCGGCCGGGCCCAAGCGCGACAGCATCTTCGAGTGGGTAGCGACCATCATGGGCCCAGCAGGTTCGCCGTACGCTGGTGGTGTCTTCTCTCTCGACATTACGTTCTCCACCGCGTATCCGCTCCAACCGCCCAAGGTGCGACAAGATTGCTTGCCCTGAATAATCATCATTATCTCGGTAGTGGCCTGACAGTCGGAGGAGGAACCCTCACTCAGCCTGCCTCGAAAGGCGTTCTCGCTTGTACTTATCCCCTTGCACACGCTGTCCTCTGGTGATTCGCGGGCAGGTGATGATTCGCAACCCTATCTACCATTGCAACATCAGCCAGGGTATCATCGGCCTCGATGTCTTGAGGCAGCGGTGGGTGGCACCGGTGCCAATTCGTGTGGTACTCTCAGGCATCTACTCGCTGCTCGCTGAGCCCGATACAGGTACGTGAGAATCTGTCCGCCTTTTGCATCTCGCTGACTTGGTACATTATTACAGGCAACCCGCTCGTTCCCGTTATTGCCTATCAGTATGTCAACGATAGGGAGAGCCATGACCGTAAGGCTGCGGAGTGGACTTGTCGCTTTGCCATGAGCTCGTAGGTCTGCCACACGGGAAACCCGGCTGTTGGCCGCCTCTCTTCTGCTCTCACTCTCCGTAATACGATATCGGATAAACCCTTGATACATGACCCTTGTGTGTGACACACCAAGAGCGGGAGAAGGCAAGTCGGCAGGCGAAAGTACTTGGCCTCGGCGACGACCTCTCGCTGAGCTTCTCAGCCAGCAGCGACACTTGCATCTCTCTTCTTCTTCAAGTGCCTGTTGCTTCTCTTGAAGTTGTTGCGAGAGCTTGTTGGGCCTTGGCGAGAAGCTCGGCGAGGTCTGCCATGATGTGACGGGCAGGAGACACCGAGAGCCTTCGAGCTCGGTCGCTCTTGGTTCTTCTGCTTGGTCGTCTGCTGTTGCGCACCTCTCGTTGTCGCAGCACGCACGCGCCTTCCTTCGTTGATCATTCATACATATGATATAGCTGAAACCACTCCAACAGCCAGCAGTTCTCTTCATTCTTTGCGTGTGTTCGTTGTGTCATGGCTGCTCCATCTCTCACGCCTATACCCGCCATGAAGGCCACGGTGGTGGTTGCTCGAGGCAAGGAGACGATTCACAGCATGTTCGGCACCGTGCGACTGGAGCACGATGGCTCGGCCAGTACGTTTCGGTTGCTCGTGGTGCTGCTCTCGCACCGTGCTGAGGACCTCGGCGTTGCGTGCGTGCCACACAGAATGGATACGCATCGAGGATAAACACAACAACGAGTCGGCCTTCATGCTGGTTCGTGATGGAGGAGCGGTACTCGCTGTTGTTTGCGACGCACGGCCTGACGTCGCCTCCCCGTGTGCAGCTGGAGCAAGTGCGGCTACGATCCACGAGCTCCAAGAAGCTCTCGTACTCGCCGCACTCGAATGCTGATCTCACGGTCTCGTTCTCGTTCTCGACCGAAGATGCTGCCGCGATCGTATTGTCTTCGATACGCGGAGAGGTGCTGCAGCAAGTCTCTTGCCTCGACGAGAGTTGGGAGTCGCTGCTTCGTACCGACGAAGCGAGTGTGGCCCTGCGTCGGGCACCACCAATCAAGAAGCCGGCCGTCGCGCAGCCGATACACTCGCGTGGCCGAGAGCAAGTTGCTGCCACGGCCCCCTCGCCAGTGCGGCTTTCATCCTCGACGACGAGCTCAGGACAGCAGGATCTCGGCTTTGCTCCAAACAACACCGGAAGCAGCTCTGTACAGGCGTCGATCTTGGAGGCTTTGTCAGCCAAGGCCGGCGCGCTCCTCCAAACGCTGGACAGACTCAAGCAGCGCAGTTGCTTGTCGGATCTCAAGCTCGTCTTCCCACAGATCGTCGTTCTGGGCGAAGAGTCATCGGGCAAGAGCTCGGTGCTCGAGCGCCTCTCAATGTGCGAGTTCTTTCCGCGTGGCGAGGGTATCTGCACTCGAATGCCGATCGAGTTCGAGATGATACACAAGTCCGAACAAGAGATGCACGACTTTTGCACTGCCAGGAAGGTACCATTCGTCTCGAACGACTGCCACTGTCTAGTGTCGTCGAAGCGCCGCACCGGAACAGTCCATGAGTACGGACTGTTCGGAGCGACTACAGTACGCGATCACGTAAAGGCGATAATGGATCACGAGGTCAAATGCAACAACGGAGGTTCGTCGTTGTTGTGGCATGCGAGATGTGGTGCTGCTCATTCATCACACGCGCATCTCACCAGATGTTCGAGGAGTGACCGACCAAGTTCTCAACATTGCAATCATCGGACAGCAGGTTCTTGACCTGAAGCTTCTCGATCTTCCAGGCATCGTTCAAGGTCGAGGGCGAGGCGAGCCAGAGGACATGAACGAGAGAACCACGGCTCTTGCAGTCAAGTATATCGACTCTCCGCATTCTTTGGTATGGCTGGGCGTGACTGCGATCTACTGGACCTACTATTCATGTCGACCTGCTGATCATCTCGCGGTTGTCATCAAGTTTCTGTTGGTCGTTCCATCATACCAGCAAATCAACTGCTCGCCTGCTGGCTTGCTCGTTCAGCAATACGGCAAGGAGTCGATGACTCTGGGAGTGCTGACCAAGGCCGACAAGTGTATGACCGGGAGCACTTGTGGCGCGTCGTGAAGCGCTCTCGGCCGTAGTACACCAACTGATGACTCGTTCGATGATGTTCAACAGACACGGTCGCGAAAGCGTTCCCGCTCGAACAACTCCATCGAAAGCTGGCCGGCACCAGCGAGGACTGCATCCGACTGCCTCACGGCTATGTCGCAGTGGCGAACCGAGACACCAGCGGCCCTACGGTGCCGTCTCTCGCCGAGTCGGCCGCCGCCGAGGAAGCTGTGTTTAGCGCGATGCCAGCCACACTTCGAGACCGATGTGGATATGCGGCGCTGACGACTCGCGTCGTCGACTTGCTGTGCGACTACACCAGCAAGACTTCGGTGCCGCAAGCCGTGCAAGAAATCGACAACCAGATCTTTTCTCAGCAGCGATTGCTGGAATCTCTCGGCATGGCCCCGACCGATACACGACTGCCTCAAGCAGCTCTGGACGTTGCGTTGCAGCTCCTTGCGCGCGCTATCTCGCGCACTGAGGCTGGGGCATGCCCTTGGCCGCCAGTTCCACGCTTGGAATCGGAAGCGGCCAACGACTCAACCATGCCAACGATAGCAGCGACTCGCATTTGGAACGCCAACAAGATTGCTGCCGAACAGTGGCTGCGCGACTGTCTGGTGCGCTCGAATTCGACCATTTCGTCGGCAGTAGTGGCCGAGCTGCGCAACCATCGAGCACTCCCAACAGCGTTGCACCGATTCCACAAGCTCCGAACTGAGATTGGCACCATGTTACAACGCTCGGTTGACCGCTCCCATGCTCGAGTATGCTCTCATGACAATGTACGACGCAGATTCGAGACAATGACCTCAGCACTCGAGGCCACCAACCAGGAGATTACTCTTGAGCGTGCCGTCAGCAAGCTCGCTCGAATGCTCCAGAACGAGGCAACAATCGATGCCATTGACCAATTTCGCAGCGACCTGTCCCAAGCCCTCTCGGTTGACGGAATCTTTTTGGAGGACACTGCGACCTCGCAGAAGCGCCGTGAGCTGACGCAATTGATCGCGGAGCTCACTGCGGTGCGCGGCCTGGTCCAATCTCTCTCGATGAACGGCGTAACAGTCGACCATAGCTGCGGTGATGAACAACCCAGCGAGGATCTCAACGAACTTGACCAAACCTTGGTCAAGCCAGCGGCGATCGATTCGACAAATCTCCTCCTCTCTTCCCGCTCGAGATTGGCTCACCTCGACCAAGGCTCGATCTCCATGATTGCCAGTTTCGAGGATGCTGGCCGCCCGTTTGTGCAAATCATTTCTATCCGCCGCCTCGATTCAGGCACCGATGGGGCCCAGGAGCGGTATAGGTGCGCACCATAATGCGGTTCTCGGGCGTCTCACATCTTGCGTGCACTCACCATGGCTATTGAACATCATCACAAGGCTGGTGATCTCGGATGGTATCCACTACCAGCCAGCCATTCTGTCGACGCAACTCAACCATCTCATTAAGGAGCAGCAGATTGTTGTGCGTTGCATCGTGCGCCTCAATGACTACATTTGCAACGCTGTCGACGGACGCAAGTACGCGACTCTCGCACCTGCAGAACCTGTTGAAAGTTCTGGCTCTCACACTGGTGTTCGTAGGATTGCTACCATTCTAGCGCTCAATGTCGTGGAGGGACAAGTCGATCACACGATCGGTTCCCCTGTGAGCGTTGACCAGCCTCAGCAACATTTTGCAGGTCGCCCGCCGCCGCCACAGCAGCCGCCACAACAACCACATGAACGAGAGGATCACATTCCAAGCAAGTTGACGCAGTCATGGTGGGACTCGCCACCAACCTCTGCATTTGGCCAGGTAGACGAGCCAGCTGTCATCCTGCGGCGCCCCAAGAAGAAGGCAGCGAGGAAGTAGCGCTTGCCCAATAAATGAGGCGCCTGACAGTGATCCTGATTTGTGGGTGCCTTGCTCCGGAGGGATGGCACCATAAATCCAAGGTCGCGGTGGCGTACGCGAGAAAGTAGGAGCGAGCCCGCGATTGGAGCCCTCCAAAGAGTTTATTATTGGCTGCGCATTGGCTTCTGCGCATTGTCGTTCTTCCCCTCGTGCGCGCGAGTGCGATGGCCTTCCACTGTACGCGCTCTCGCCTGATACTTTTCCTATCTACGCTTGCGCGCAACTCATTGCTCGACATGTTGATGCAGGCCAACTCTTGAATAGCTCGAACGTGCTGACGCTTCCAGCTCCACCGGCGAGCTTGGAAGAGCTCACTCGACTCCTCAGGCTTCACCATGGCGCCTCGCTTCGCTCCGCTGAGCAGGAGGTTCGATACTTTCCGTCGTCGGTGCCGCATCCACACTTTCGCGCCCGTGGCTTCATTCTATCAGCTGCTGGGCTTCCCGAGACGTCGGAAGACACGCCCGTCATCGCTGTTCCCGAACCTTGTGCGTACTCAGCGCAAAGAGAGAGAGAGATTGAGATTGAAGGAGCGACAAGAGATCTGAGTGCGCGCGGCACAGGGTTCTTTGGCGAGCGTGATACCAAGCCACCACCAGAGCCCAAGGTGTTCCACAGACTCGAGCGCGCCTTGCAACCCAGCGAGTACCGCCTGAGCGCCTCGGGTGAGCTTGAGGTACCACTCTCATCCGATCAGAAGAAGGGGCCGTCGTTCTTTGTGTGCGAGTCGAGCTCCGCTGCTGCCAAGTACGCCCACAAGCGAGCTGCGAAGAAGGACACCTGCCAGTGCTCGACGAACCCTCTTGAAGGGCCACCAACGGATGCAGGAGTCGAAATGATCCTCGAGAAGCGTTGGCCAGGATCGCAACTCCAATGGTCCAAGTCCGGCCTCTCCCCAGACCAGATCGGTGGCTGGCATTACGTCGCTGCTCCAGTGCGACCACCCGGCTGCTCAGTGGCAGTACTGGAGGCCGTTGCTCGACGTGAGTGCGGAGAATGGTCGCCTTGCGCGTTCGCCGCGTCTGCAGAGCCGGCGGAAGACCTGCTCGATCTTTGCAGAACATCCACTGCCGCTGTTGCGGTGCAAGCCCTCGAGTACGTTGTCGCGGACGAGGAACGCGACCCAGCCGAGAGGTTCGTTGCCGCCATCTTGCAGTATCACGCTGCAATGGCCGAGGCGCCAGAGGTGGCGCTCTTCCACTCGACGGCGCTTGAGCTACTCTACGACGGTGCCGACCTGCTTCTGATGCACCAAGGCGAATCAATGGAGTTCTGGGACTTGCAGGAGTTCCTCGATGAGCTGAGCGCCCGAGCAACATATTGGAATCCTTGCTCTCCTGACCAATAGATCATATCTCACCTTCCAGAGTATCACGTGGAGCCACTGGCAAGGTTTGGTACTGCAGGTAGACGCCGCAGGCGAGGATATTCGTGTAGGCGATGAGACCACGACGCCTTCCATTGTTCCCGAACCAAGAGATTGCCGTGGCCTCGGGGCGGTACATCTCGCCACCCAGTCCGGTCGCGGAGGTGCACCTTCTCGTTGGCGGTTGGCCGCGGCTCCATCGCCAGTACCGAACGAAGTGGCTGAGAAATGCGAACGAGCCAGCTGATCGTACTACAACCAACGTGGGCACATTGCCTCCACCGACAACTTCATGCCTGCCGCGCCCCGTGCGCCTGGCATGTAACCATCTACCGTGACATCTTTTGGCTTCTTTTCGCTCTTGGCGTGGCCACCCGATGAGCGAATCAGAGCGTGTTATACTCCGCCACCGTCCATGGTGAGAGAGATGTGTGGTTATCAACAAGATGATGTTGCGTAGCCACCGTTCGATATATTGCGTGGATAATAAGCCTTCTTGGCGCAAGCTGAGCGGGATTTAGTATTCGTTGTCCGAAGCGCGCAATGCGTTGTTTGCTTCCTGATTGCGGGGTCAGGAAAGAGCCCTCGCCAATGGCGTTCAAGGAGTAGGAAGGAGTAACACGCGAGCACGTGTGAGCGGAGCCACGCGCTCGATCCCGTGATACCCACCATAGTAGGGGCTGTCGGTTTCGAAGTGCTCCCGGTCCCTCGAAGACGAGCCGATGCGACAAGCACCAAGCCGACCAAGAGCATCAACACACAGATGTAATACGGATGTAGATACTGAGCGAACAAGCCAAAATACCACGGAGACGGACACACAGAAGGATGCGCGCCTAGTATAGGATGCACGTAAAGCAAGCGCGGGCTCCTCTGATTCTATCCTAGTGCATCGCAGCAGATTTCCGAGGAACGTGATCGAGGGGATGATGATTAGCGACATATGCGGGACCAGTCATCATGATGTTCGAGATCTTTACTTTCTCGATCACCAGTAGACTGTCTCCCTCATCAGCTGCCTGCTATTCTGGCAAGCAGTGGTGATCTTTGATGATGGTGCCTTCTGCGATGATGCTCTCGCCGACGTATCGTCGTATGACTTAGTACGTCGTTTCGATGAGACTCGAAACCAAGCCTGCACCAACGCGTTGCTGTTCCTGTTGGAGCTGGAGCTGCAGTTGATTGGTTTTATTGGCGTTGCAGCTGGCGAGATTGGGTGCGCTGGACATTGCATTAAGAAACAAGCACAGCAGGTAGTGCGTTGAACGAGGCTAACGATACTTGCTCCTTGCGGGCCCAGCGGTTGAGACTTCTTCGAGTTCGAAACCAAAATCACGGGCAAGCGTTGTGTTGAGCTGCTGCAGCTTACGACGGAATCCCTCCAACAAGTCAGATTGGCGAACCTCAAGCGAGAGCTCCGACCGGCTGCTGGCCACCGTGGATACCAAGCCCCAGGCTGCCTTGAGGGCAATGGAGAAGTCCTTCACGTCTTGCACTGCCTTGTTTCCCTCCGGGTTGAACAGTCCTCCCTTCGCCGTAACGCGAAGCTCGCCATATTTTCGCTCAAAGTCGCTCACCAAATCCCCACCGACGCAATAGTTGGCGAGCCACCAAATTGCGTTGGCTTTCAATACCGCCTCGGGGGTCGCGTCCGTCTTGCCGGTGAGGATGAGTCCGGTGATAGACAGAACCCAGGCCAAAGCAGGTCCTACCGAATCATCCAAAGGTGGGGAGAACGCCGAAAGTAACGGGCAACGGTTGTAGAAAACGATGAACATGCCCTTCACCATGTCGCGAAGCTCCAGCAGGCAGATTCGCATCATCTTGAGCTCGTCGGTCGTTGTTACCGGAGACCTGGGACCTACTACCATGCGAAGAACCTGGATCTCGACGGCAACCTCGACCGCCGCGGAGGTACTGCTGGACCCAAAGAGTGACATTGCAGGTGCGACAGCGTATGAGGGAATGAATGAGAGAATGAATGAGAGAATGTTGGACCAAAGTGTTATAAGCTCGAATGCGGGCTTCGCTGATTGGTCCGTTACAGTTGGGGTACAGCCTCGCACAGTGCGAGCTTCTCTGATTGGTCTGTTACAATTGGGGTACAGCCTCGCACTGTGCGAGCTTCTCTGATTGGTCTGTTACAATTGGGGTACGAACCCGCACAGTGCGGGAATCATGACTTTCCCTTCGCACGTTTGTCACAGTATCTCCACGCTTTGCTAACATCTGTTCAGCAAGAACGCGAGACGCGAGCTGTTGTACGACTTCCAGCATCGCACAATCACAACACGCCGCATTTGACGATCCCCTACACGTTCCCCTGTGCCTTCTGTTCACAGCAAGCTGGAGGATATCGAAGGGGACATGGAGACGTTGGGGACTGAGGCGCCCAAAACGAAGTGTGGTTGCTGGGGATGGTCCAGTACGCAGCGCAGCCAATACTGGCCCAGCTCCCAATCTTCGTAAGTCGATTCAAACACCTAACTCGAGAGAGTTCTCCGCAGAGCCGTGTATGCCGCATGGACTGCTCGCGAAACTGCAAAAACGAGAAGGCACTGTTTCTACGGCGTCAGTTCTGACGAGGATGTCACTTGGCATGTACAACCAACAGCTTCTTTTCATGGTGATGCTCGTTGTATTGCCGAAAGTCTGCGTAAGCACAACTATCAATGCTTTGGTTTACAGAAACTGCGTGGACAAGAATACTGATTACTGCACGTCTTTGGAGAACACCACAATCGCTTCCTTCGTTTTCGGAGGACTTTTTATTGTGGTGTTGTTGTGTTACGTCTACAAATTCCTTCGGTATCAGCTTCAGCTGTTTGCAAGACGGCCGATTTATTGTGTGTGGGAGAATCCTCGTTGTTCCTGCTGTTGCTTCCACCAAGTGGGAGAAAATGAGGAGCTCGTCAACATTTTCGATGATGATTCCATTACTCTTGCTGCCACTCACATGCTCTCGATTTACGTGGGAGTCCTCCTTGCGATTGCTCTCGTTCTGGCCGGTATCGACTTGGCGCAGTTCGTGGAGGTGTATGGTATCAATAACCAAGACAGTTATGACACTATTGTACTATTAGAGTTCATTGATCTGCTGATTGATGCTGCAATTCTCTTTTCAGCTATCTGGTACATGTTCCAGACGTTGGTGTTTTGTTTCTCAGCTCCTTGGACCGGCGCCAAGTTCGATCCATGCTCCCATCCCGTATGTTCCTGCATGCTGTTTGTTTTGGTAGCCTTCCTTCAGTCATTGCTATGCTGCACCTTGTGCGATGGCTGTTTCAAGTGCTTTCCTGTGTTTGCCGAGGCTACAGTCGACGGCACGGACCTACGGGGGGCAAAGTATTTCCACAGTGAGTTATAACCTGCCAATCATCACCGCGGCCGCGCCAGGAAGGACGTTAGCATTAGGAAGAGACCAACAGGCTGAGCACGATTCGCAACGTATACGTCTCAATGAAGTGCTGGAGAGCGTTCGCAACTATGACGGAAGACCTTTGTACTGGACGGAAGGAAGGATGCAGTACAGTCCCTTGCTTGTGCTTGAGCAAAAGAGAGATCTGACCTACCACGACCTGGTAGTACATGACGTATCGAAGCGTAAGCTTCCATTCTGGTTGGTGACTCGATTTCAGCACTCGAACCGCGCACTATTAGACCGTTTGCCGTAGTGGATAAAACCTGTCGTCGAGGTTTCATCCTACAGGAGCGAGTAGTGCGAAAGCCGAGATAATTGGAGTGTGATTTGGTTGAGGGGAGCGTACCGAGTGATTGCGGCAGTGTTGGAAGTCGCACGCAGGCGAAACATTCCCCAAAGGTGAGTCGCAGCTGAGTCGCAGGTACCTTGCCTGTTTGTCGAAACAATGCTTGAACAAATCCTTTCAACGTGACGCCATCGTCCGAGCGTGAGTCCCCAGTTTTCGTCCCGCACGTGAGAAGCTCACGTCCACCGTTGCAGCTGAGCGTTGACATGGCGTCACACGAGGACTTGGAGGAACTCACAACGGCTACCGCTGAGTTAACAATTAACGAACCCACTGCCCATCCGCTGGTGGTGCAGCTACAGGCGCTGCGAGAAGAGGTTCGTAACTATATTTGCCTCCACTGCAGGCCCAGAGGTTCTTTCCTACGCCTGTGGGCGCTATCCCCGAGGTTGCCAAGGTCCCGTATCCGGTGGCTTGTCAACTTGTGGGCGTAGTGCCGAGGCACTGAGATGCTCTAAATGCAAAACAACGTGGTACTGCTCACGAGAGTGCCAAGTTGCTCATTGGAAGGCACACAAAGAGGTGTGCGAGCCGCAAGCCGTGTATCGTGCATGGAAACAGCTACGCGAGGAAGCACGCGGTCATTTCCCCCCTGCATCAACACTTCTTGCGGTGGACTCGCGAACCGTCCGATGATTGGCGATCTTTTGGATCTTGGACTTTTGTATGGATATGTACGAGGACGCACTCTTGTTCCAAGTGCTCTCGAACTCGGTCAGCGTGCGCCACTGCTTCTTGATGGTCTTTCACACGTTTTACGTCGATCCGGACCTTGCGAACCCGAGAGATTTTCAAGTCGTCGGCTCGACGGCGGTGTTTTCGGTTGCGGACCTCGGACAAAGGCCACGAGACGACAAACCCTCGGCAGTGTGGTACATTATCGGCCAGTTCATCCTCGTGTGCGTGCTGTTATCGTTTGCTGTGCTGTTCTTTCCGCTCGTGTTCCCGTTGGCTCTTGCCTGGGCAGCTCTTCGTTGTTGCTACGGCTGTGTGGATGCCATTCGTATCTAGGTGGTGGAGATCTCTTACTTGATCCAATGTTCTTTCTCTTTCCATGGAGAGGTGGGCGCCAAAATGAATTGATGATTGTTCCTCGTAGATGGAGAGAATCAATGGATGGAGGCCGGTTAGTTGTGGGGTTTGAAGGTGGGGATCTCTCAACAATACAAACTGGTGGCTATACCACATGTACCATGGGTCTGCCCTGAAGCAACTTTGGTCGTCGTTGGTTCCTAACAGTAGCAAGGAGGGAAACTCAGTCGCACAGTGCGACCAAACGGACGCAGGGTTCGCCAAACAACAGCAGCAACTCGGGTGTAACAATGGCGCGCGCCTATCTCCGTTACGCATCGATTGCTGATCACATCCCACAGTCGTACCATGCGCTCGCCAGAGCCGCACCATGCGATCTCGCGCCACAGTCGCATCGTGCAACACGTGCCACACCACGACGCTGAGGTAAAAGTCCACTTGTGGCGTACTCGCTCCATCATGCTGCTGGCACCAATACTCTTTGTTTGCAACCCACCCGTACCCCTCACGCACCAATCCGTCCTTTCGTTATGGCCGACAGCAAGCAACCGGAGGAAAGCAGCAGCTGCCCGCAGAGCACGGAAACTGCGACTGGCGACGTACCCCACCATACTTCGAGCATTGTGAGCCTGAACGTCGGTGGCACTCGATTCGAAACCACGCGCGCAACGCTCACTGCCTGCCCGGGCTCGATCTTCGTCGAGATTATTGCCGGCCAACGAGCTGTCCAGCGAGATTTGAACAACGCTCTGTTCTTTGACAGAGATCCGACCTGCTTTCGCCTGCTACTGAATTGGCTGCGCCATCATCCTATTGGATTCGTGCCTGAAGGGTTATCCACTGAAGCACGTCAAGCGCTTCTCGTCGAGGCAGCATTCTACCGCCTACCGATCGAGCTTGCTCCTCGCCACGAACGCCCCCCACTCTACTCGTGGGCTCCCCCCGGAAACGATGCAGCCGTGACGTGCGGCTACCGAGTCTGCCGGGCGGAGATTCACGGCGAGGTCAAGGTTGGCTTCGGTAATTCCGGCTGCGCCGAGGTGGCCCACGAGAATCTGGCCTATCGCGTGGACCATTACGACGAGCTCATCCTGGCCCCACACGCGCGGCTGACGCTCGTCGACAACGATTATCCGTTCTCGGACCCAGAGCACGCGCCACCAGGTGCTCTACGCGTTGGTCCGCGTCCGTTGTATGCATGCGTAGCAAAAATCGATGGCGTCCCGAAGCCCGCATCCGTCAAGGGCCGCTTTGCCGAAATTCCGCACGGCGCCAGTCGCGGAATAACCATGGTGGCATTGTTCCAGTGGATTGTGATCTCCGAGCGTAGCTTGAACGATGTGGACCAGTGAATAGCGCGCGCACTGAATCAACTTTGTGCATCGCTCTCTCGCTAATACAATGCTGCATGCGACACCAACTACGCGCAGTTACACGGGAACGGTGATGGCTGCAAGTCCACTGATACCCCTTGCACGCAACGTACGCGAGAACCTCCATCCACGACGCGAGAGGTGGAACCACTGTCGGTAGCCATCGTACTTACAACAACCAACGCGGCCACATTGCCCTCTCCTGCTACCTTCCCATGCGCCCGGCGTTTACCGTCACATGTTGTGGATGCTTCTCGCTCTTGGCGTTGCAGCCCGATGAGTGTGTTATACTCTGCCATTATTACTGATGCGAAAAAGAGAGAGAGAGCTGTATGGTCATAAACAAGATCAAGTTGATGATGATGCGTAGCGACCTGCATTCGATATTGCGCAGATAATAAGCCAGCTTGGCGCAAGGTTAGTGGGGATTCGTATTCGCGGTCTGAGAGGCACAATGTATTGTTTTTGATTGCTGCAGAGCGAAGCGGAACATGAATCTCAGTGGCATTTCGCCCTTGTAGACGCCCGAAGAAGAGTAACGTGCCAACTAGTTGTGACACGGCGATGATTCTCCACCAAGCCGTAAAAGAGAACGAAAGCGAACGGACCAAGTGGATAGCGAGACAAAGGCGACAATGAAACGATGCCTCCTGTCTGTGACGCAAGTGTACTAGAACTGGCCCATGCTTCCTGATTGCGGGGTCAGGAAAGAGTCCTCTCCAATGGCGTTCAACGAGTAGGAAGGAGTAACTCGCGAGCACGTGTGGCAATCAAATCCATGTGCCAAATGGAACATGCGAATCTTCCAATACAACTTGAAGGCCAAGTACAAGGTCAACAGAACAATTATACCTCCTAGAACCGTGGAAATGCCCGTGACGAATGGGATTACCGAAGATGCTTTGAAGAGCGACGTAAAAAACCACGCTTCAGCACCGAATAATGCCAAACAGCAAACGAGAGCAAAGTAATCCAACCAAATAATGTCGACGTACGACAGCAAGGCGATTGCAAGCGGAACGAACAGTTCAACGCACTGTACGGTCGATAACGACGTCCAGTTACTAAAGAGCGTGTTGAACACCGCCTTGAAACCTCCTTTGATGCTTACCAACGAAACAAGCCAGTTAAGGAGCACGAACAAGGCAATCAACAAGGAGATACCAAGTGGAGAGGTGAGCAGAGCGTAGCACAGGCAACAACACGCCAGTAAGCATACGCAAGGGATCAAGAGAGTGGCAGCAACTGCAATGTAGAGAGTCAACTCACCAGCGCTGGCAGATTTGCACGAGCACGAGGAAGCAAGAGACCCCCCGCTCGACGAGCACGAAAACTGCATTGTCTTTCCGGCGCAGCGCGACTCACATTCCGCCTTGCAGCTCGAGCACGAGCTGCACGCTGCCTCACACCGCGGAAGAGCGGCCAAAACTAATACAATCAACAAAGCCAACGAGAGGAACGCCGTGGAGCGCATCGTGGGTGGGGGCAAGGAGCAAACAAACGAACGGTCCAACATCTCGTGGACGACCACGCGGTGCCGTGAGCTCATGTTTGCCTCCGCAGGCACTTGTTGTTTGTAAAGCAATTTCCTCAGGTAACTCCATTCGTTTCGTGAAAGTAAGCTCGCAAAGAAACCCTCTGCAACTCGTAGTGCCGGGCGATTCGCTGGAGTGGAGAACGACTTCTCCGAGAAAACTGTCTGTTATATCACAAATCACGAATCCAGCGAATCGCCCGGAACTTCGAGATATCTGCACGACAAGCAGCCGGCCAAGCTCCCGAACGAGCTCCTTCCAACTGAACAAGTTCGTCGCGTATTAGGTTGAGATTATCTGGTCGTTGGTGCACCAACAGCATCTAGGCAGTAGAATCATGCTCTGGTCCTCATGGGTTCAGGACATCCTTTTACTACCTGATCGCGCTTCTTCGAGGATATGATGAGCGTCGTGATTGACAAAGAGGCCGAGGACAGGAGGTCCAACAAACATCACCCAGATAAGCTTTCGAGTGCTGCAGCGCATTACTGAGGACGACGACTGCAATTTACACGTACTCAGCAAACGGAAGCTCGCGCATGTCGAGGGCTGTACAGCACCGCAAGCTCGTGGCGACACCTAAATGTCCGACATCTCACTCGGGGGCTCACTACTGTCTCTGCATCTCATTGTCCGCCCCGCCCCCAGCCCTCTCGATCCTCGGTTTGCTGATATGACCTCCGCGCCGATATTCATTGTGATTCTTGCTGTCGTGGCTCTCGGTGTGCGCGCGAACGTACCCGCTGCACAACGTACGAACATCAGCAGTTGCTCGGTTGGGTCGTTTGATAAGATGTTGGACCGAGGCTGAGCACGATCGATGCGCAGGTCAAGCTCTCGTGGATCTTTACAGTGCCACCAATGGTCCCAAGTGGCAGCGCAACACCAACTGGCTCAATGGCGATCCTTGCGTCAACCGATGGTATGGTGTTTCTTGCCCGTCGAACTCCGCCAGTATCAGTAAGCTGTACGGACATGCACATTGATAATGCTCCTCCTCCTGCTGCTCCTCGTTGATGCACGCGCGATGGCTGACGTATGGTCGTAGCTCATCGATACTGATGCTCACTTGATTATTCCCTGGGCTGGCGATACTTGTGTTGATGAATGATGGTGGTGAACAGAGATCTCTACACCAATCAATTGAGTGGTACCATTCCATCATCGATTGGCTCTCTCGTCAATCTCCAGCACTTGTACGTCGATACATTCAACATACTCTCTCGCATTCATCAAGATCATCATCATCATCACCACACGATACTCACTTCCATTCAATCATCGTGATGAATGATGGTGATTGATGCTGTCGAATAGGAACCTCCAAAACAATCAACTGCGCAGCACCATTCCATCATCGATTGGCTCTCTCGTCAATCTCCAGTACCTGTACGTCTTTTTGCAATATACTCTCTCGCATTCATCAAGGTCATCATCACATGATACTCACTCTCGTTCAATCATCCTCATTACGGATGATACCTGTGTTGATGAATGATGATGTTGAACAGTATCCTCGGAAACAATCAATTGACCGGCATCATCCCATCATCGATTGGCTCTCTCGTCAATCTTCTGAACGTGTACGTCGATATATCCAACATACTCTCGTCACTCATGTGATTGCACGAGATATACTCTCTCGCGAACCCATCAAGGCCATCATCACCACATGATACTCACTCCCATTCAATCACCTTCATTACGGATGATACCAATGTTGATGAATGATGATGTTGGACAGTAACCTCTACGACAATCAATTGAGTGGCACCCTGCCATCATCGATTGGCTCTCTCGTCAATCTTCGGTTCTTGTACGTCGATATATCCAAGATACTCTCTTCACTCATGTGTTTGCACGAGATCTACTCTCTCGCATCCATCAAGATCATCATCACCACATGATACTCACTCCCATTCGATCACCCTCATGACGGATGATACCTGTGTTGATGAATGATAATGTTGGACAGGGTCCTCTACTACAATCAATTGAGTGGCACCATTCCATCATCGATGGGATCTCTCGTCAGTCTACGGGAGCTGTACGTGATATGCAAAATACTCTCGTCACTCATGTGCTTGCACGAGATACTCTCTCGCATCATCAAGATCATCAATGGAATACCACATGATACTCACTCACTCTCTCTCTCTCTCTCTCTCTCTCTCGATACTGGGGGTTCACTTGTATCACCAACTCATCATTGACACACGTTCATTGCCTTGTCTCAAACGATAACCACGTTCTATCTATCTGTCTATCTGTCTGTCTGTCTATCTGTCTATCTATCTGTCTGTCTGTCTATCTATCGTGATCCATCAATTCATCCACTGGTTGCAGTTAATCTATCGGTACTTAACAACTTTTGCGAGCTCCCGGAGTACACAGCACGCCAAGAACGCCGGCCCGTGATTTTGCAGCTCGCCTCGCCAAGAAGTGCGGAGCACTGCAAAGGTCTTGAGAGCTGCGAACTCACGCTCCAC